>Ga0351911_1020_pt1 | contig 78459 bp, 53 predicted proteins | sample TotcelHT113001L6_FD_206871 | JGI IMG/M metagenome (GOLD analysis project Ga0351911, IMG submission 206871) | Enriched cells from coal bed in the Powder River Basin, Montana, United States - Total cells T11 rep1 HSBNCT.T11.300.1.L6 ... | reverse complement strand
CACGGAGATCACGGAGCGCGAAGTCGAACGCAGCGCGGCGATGAAGGGCATCATGGGCTGGGTCCGACTGCATCCCTACAACATTTCGCAGAAGGTCGAAATCGTCGTCGAACACTTCCGCCAGCACGTCGCGCCGCTCTTGAAGGGGACGGCCAAGGCGATGGTTGTCGTGGGCAGTCGGCTGGAGGCCGTGCGTTGGAAACTGGCGATCGACAATTACATCTGAAACCGCGGCTACACCATCCGCACGCTGGTGGCGTTCTCCGGCGACGTGACCGACAAAGAGTCTGGCCCGGACCCGTTCAGCGAGAACAGCAAGGAACTGAACCCCAACTTGCGCGGTCGCGACATCCGCGAAGCGTTCAAAGGGGACGAGTACCAGATTCTGCTGGTGGCGAACAAATTCCAAACCGGATTCGATCAACCGCTGCTGTGCGGCATGTACGTCGATAAGCGACTGGCGGGGATTCAGGCCGTGCAAACGCTGTCTCGGCTGAATCGTGCATATCCCGGCAAGGACACGACCTACGTGCTGGACTTCGTGAACAACGCGGAAGATGTCTTGGCGGCCTTCAAGACCTACCACACCACGGCAGAGCTGGCCGACGTAACCGATCCGAATCTGGTCTACAACCTGCGAGCCAAACTCGACGCTGCCGGCCACTACGACGATTTCGAGGTCGATCGCGTCGTCGCCGTGGAACTGAAGCCGAACGCCAAGCAGAGCGAACTGGCGGCCGCCGTCGAACCCGTCGTGCAGCGGCTCCACAAGAAGTACAACGCGGCTCAGACAGCCCTGAAGCTGGCCAACGAGAAGAAGGACAAGCCTGCTGCCGAGACGGCTCAGAACGAACTGAATGCTCTGCTGTTGTTTCAGCGCGACATGAGGGCATTCCAACGGCTGTACACGTACCTGTCGCAAATTTTCGACTACGGTAACACGGCCATCGAGAAGCGTTCGATCTTCTACAAGCAAGTCCTGCGGCTGCTGGAGTTCGGCCGCGAGCGAGAAGGGATCGACCTGTCGAAAGTCGTGCTGACTCATCACACCTTGAAGGACCAAGGCAAGCGCGCCATGCCGTTGGCCGAAGGCGAAAATCCGAAGCTGGAGCCGATCACGGAAGCCGGCGGCGGCAGCGTTCAGGAGAAACAGAAAGCGTATCTGAGCGATGTCATCAAAAGGGTCAACGAGCTGTTTGAAGGCGATCTGACGGAACAGGACAAACTGGTTTACGTCAACAACGTCATCAAGGGCAAATTGCTGGAATCAGAAAGGCTGAAGCAGCAAGCGACGAACAACACAAAAGAGCAATTTGCGAACTCACCGGACTTGAAAGCAGAGATCTTAAATGCCGTGATGAGTGCCCTCGAAGCCCATACCACGATGAGCACTCAGGCTCTGAATTCCGAGGCGGTTCGCGAAGGACTGAAAGACGTGCTACTCGGTCCCGCGTTGCTCTACGAAACGCTGCGAGCATAGGTCGTCAGGGGGACAACCGTCTGAGCCGCGAGCGTAAACGAGGTTATTTGGCTGATGACAACGCTCAGCCTTGCTTTCGTTTCCCGTTCCCCCTGGCGGCAAACTCCGCCACTTTCGTGCTGCCGTAGGACGCGACCAGCTTGGGCTTGGGTTCCTGGCGGACGATCGGCACGGTGAAGGAGGCGGGGAGGGGATCGCCGGTGCGGAGGTAGGGGGCGATCTGCTGCAGGGCGAGGGCGATCGAGTATTCGTCGCTGCCCAGCTCGAATTTTCCGAGGTCCTGGGGGATGGTGTCCAGGTCGCGGCCGGTCTCTTGCTTCCAGACCTGGCGAACGACGTCGACCATGCCGTCGCGGAAGTCGTCGCTGGTGGCGTCGAACCGCTGGACTTCGCAGCGGCGGACGAAGCGGTCGGTCAGCTTGTGAAGGTTGTTGGTGGTGAAGATGACGACGGTCTTGGAGGGGAGCCTTTCGAGGCCGTCGAGCCACATGACTTCGGCTTGCGGGGTCATGCGGTCGGCTTCGTTGATAATGACGACTTTCCAGCCGCTGCCGCCCATCGGGCGGAGGGTCATGCGGCGGAGCAGGTCTTCGACGGCGCGGCCGTCTTGCGTGCCGCTGGGGATCTCGATGACGCCGCCCCAGTCGGGGTCGCAGCCGAGTTCGTTGGCCAGCGCCTTTCCGCACGCTTCTGGCGCCTGCCGCAGAGAGCTAGAACGCGTCCGAACGTCCCGAACGGGTGAAATGCCGTCCTGCCGGTTCCGATCGCACGACTGGGCGGCTTGCAATTATTTTCGCGGGCTCGCTACGCTCGCAAGGGGTAAAGGGGTAGAGGTTCAAGGTGTTAGAGTCCGGCAAACACGGAAACCATAGTAGAAGAACCGGTAGTCGGGGCGGGTACCGGATACTGGCCGATCTCGCACGGCTGCGTGATTCTGACGCGATTTTCCGGATGTTTATCCGCATACTCTTCGACCTCGCAAGCGGGGAAACATCGCAGCAGTTCTTCGAGCGATTTCTCACTGCCCATCAGAAATTCCCCCGCCGGGATCAACACCAAGTTCATGCCGATGCTATTGGACACCACGCTCAACGGTTTCGGTCGCTCAGATGACGCCCCGATGGCCATCGCCTGCACGAACTCGACACAATTCCCGAACCGTTCCTGCCGCAGTTTGGCCAGTCCCAGCAGCAACGCCCGATTCACCGGCTCCGCCTGACCTTCGATGCCCTCGGGCGGCTCGTTCAGAACGCACAGCCGCAAGACCTCCGTGTCGTCCACCTCGAACGGCAGATGGCCTGCAAGCAATTCGTAAGCTACCACCGCGAACGCATACTGGTCGGTTCGAGCATCCTGGAATTGCCCCTTCCACTGCTCGGGGGCCATGTACGGCCGCGTCCCCGAGGTGTCCATCTGCTCACGGCTGTACCGGCTGACCCTGGTCCGGATCTCCGCCGCCAAGCCGAAATCGACGATCTGTACGTCGTCCGAGTCCCCGACGACCAGGATGTTCTGCGGCTTGATGTCCCGATGGATGACCTTGTTGCGGTGGGCGTAGTCCAACGCTTCGGCCACCGGACGAAGAACCTTGACCGCCTGCTCGACGGGAAACGATCCGTGCCGCGCGGCGTAGGTGGCCCGATAGGACGAAAGCGTCTGCCCGTCGATGAACTTCATCACCAGATACCAGCCGAACCGCGGGTCTTCGTCCAGCAGGTACATCGGGCAGATGTGCTGGTGCTGCAAGGCGTAAACCCGCTGGAACGTGGTCTTGACCCGGGCCATCCACGTCGGTCGGCCTGATCGTACAGACCTCGGTGGGTCGGCACCCAGTCAGTCGCTGAAACCGCACCATATCGGCTGGGACCTTGGGCAAGAACGGCAGCGTTGCGTCAACGACTTTGTCCGCTACGGGGCGAATGGGGTCCGGTTCCCGCGCGGCGCTGCGTCCTTTCTTCAGCCCAGGCACCGTCGCCAAGGCTTGATAGGTGACAACGGAGATCAATTCCTGCGATGCCGCCCAGCGGAACAGACGGCGGATTACGGCCACGAAATGGTTGATCGTTTTCCGCGCGTAGTGATCTTGGATCAGCTTTTGCTGAACCGCCCGCAGCGCCAGCGGGCCGAACTGGATGGCAGGCTGCCGGCCATACAGTTGATTTACGATGGTCAGCGCCCGCCTGATGATGGGCAACTCGCCGGTCGGCCTTCCGTCTTTGACGTAGTACCCTTCGGCGAAGTCCAGGTACGCCGCAGCAAGTTCAACCACGGTTACTTGGATTCCCGGTCCCGTGGTTGGGGCAATCGGCACCGAAATGGGCTTCGCCGCGATCTCGGCCACAAACCGAGCGTACGCTTCCTTGCTGGCCGGCGTATTGTGCTTGCCGAGGTAGAAGCGGCGCCCCTTAACCTGCACGAATGCTTGGCCAGTGCCCTTGTGGTGACGGTACTTTGGAACTGGAGTGGATCTTGACATGGCAGCACGTCCTTTGAGTCAGAGGGGTAGTGACTACCCCTTTCCGATCTGACTTTCAAGCCGCACTGCCGACCGTCGGCAGGTAACCTAAATCCTGATTTCGGCGATACTTACAAATAGTCGGGGTGAAAGGATTTGAACCTTCGACCTCTTGGTCCCGAACCAAGCGCTCTAGCCAGGCTGAGCCACACCCCGAATCGAACTGTACGCGCGCTGGGATCGTGGAACGTCCCTTGCGTACTGTAATCTAGCAGACCTGTCCGCGGTAACTCAATGGGGGAACCTGTTTTTGAGTCACCAACGCGAACGATTCTTGCTCCGCGTTCCACACAATGTACATGGTTGCCGTTCGGTCCGCAACGGAGGTTGCCAGGGTTTCTTTCTCATAACCCGGCAAGATCGCCAAAGTTGCGAGGTTCGAGGTGGCTCAGGCCGCCACTCTCGGCCGCCATCGAACCGGTTCGTCCGCTGAATCAAAATTGATCAATTCCCGAATGGTAAAATGCTGCTTGCCTTGGCTGCCAAAGTAAATTCGCGCACAGACTTCGCCCAACAATCCCAAACTCAGGAACTGGATGCATACCATCATCGAAAAGGCCGCTAGCAACAACAGCGGGTTGCCTGTCATGTCCACGCCGCCAACGAGTTTCATCAGGATCATGGCCGAGCCCGCCAACAAGGACAACATGCCGCAGCCGAAACCCAACATGCCGAACAACTTCATGGGACTGGCAGAGTAGTCCAACATGTACTTGACAGTAATCAGATCCAAGACCACGCGCAAAGTTCGCGAAATTCCGTATTTTGTCTCGCCAAATCGCCGCGGGTGGTGGTTGGTCACGACTTCGACACAATGCGCCCCGCGCCAATGAGCCAGGATCGGAATGAAGCGGTGCATCTCGCCGTACAATTCCAAATCCTGGGCGATCTCGCGGCGAATGGCTTTCAGCGTGCAACCCAAATCGTGAATCGGAAACCGCGTGGTCTTGGAGATGATCCAGTTGGCGATCAGCGATGGCAGCCGACGATTCAGAAACGCGTCTTGACGCTGTTTCCGCCAGCCGTGGACCAAATCGTATCCCTCGTCGATCTTGTCGAGCATCATCCGGATATCCGAGGGATCGTTTTGCAGATCGCCGTCCATCGTCACGATGACGTCGCCCGTTGCCATCTGCAAGCCGGCTTGCATGGCCGCCGTTTGGCCGTAATTTCGGCGGAAACGGATGATCTTGGCGTGCGGATCGCTGGCCGCCAGCGCCCGTAACGCTTCTGCACTGCCATCCCGCGAGCCATCATCCACCAGCAGGATTTCGTAATCCCGGCCCAATTCGACCAGCGATTCCGTCAGCCGCTGGTGCAGCAACGGGATATTCTCGAATTCGTTGAAAATGGGCACGACCACCGAAACGCTGAGCATTGTCGGCAAAACTCCGGAAGTCCGAACGGTTCACTTTCCAGTCGCCTATGACGGAAAACAGGACAGACGCCGATCGTCCGGATCGGAGCCAGGCCCGTTTTCGGAGCGGGGCGCGAGAGTTTACAGAGGCCAAGCGGTGCAGGCAATGTCAATTGCTGCCCTGCAAACCGCTGTCGGCGATTGACAGTCAGGCAACTTTCCATCACGATTCTGTCGATACGCGGGATGCTCGCATTCCGGTAGGGCCCAACCCATTCGGCCCGGGCGGAAGGAATTCCACTCTAATTGGTTGATACTGATTGCCGCGTTGGGAGATTTATGTTTTTTAGCTTCGATGGCATCGATGGATGCGGCAAATCCACGCAAATGGAACGGTTTGTCGCTTGGCTCCGCCATTCCGGTCGCCGGGTGACCACGTGCCGCGACCCAGGCAGCACGGAATTGGGCGAACAACTGCGGGAGATCCTGCTTCCCAAGTCAGATACACCGATTGGCCGCCGTGCGGAAATGTTGATGTATATGGCTTCGAGGGCACAATTGGTCGACCAGATCATCCGCCCTGCGCTGGCCGCGGGCCACATCGTCGTGTCGGATCGCTTTCTGTTGGCCAACGTGGTCTACCAGGGGCGCGCCGGCGGCTTGCGCGTCGAAGATTTGTGGGCGGTCGGTCAGGTTGCGGTGGATGGCCTGCAGCCGGACCGGATTCTGCTGTTGGATATGGACGTGGCTGCCGCCGCGCGGCGGATGAACCGCGAACCGGATCGTATGGAATCGCAAGGCCTGGATTATATGCAGAAGGTCCGAGAAGGGTTTCTGGCCGAGGCGGCTCGGCGGCCGGAAATCGCGGTCGTCGACGCGGGGCGAGACATCGACGTGGTGCAGGCGGACATTCGCCGAGTGGCGGAGGGCATGCTGTCATGACGTGGCACGAGATCCTGGGGCATGATCGGGTTGTCGAGCAGTTCCGGCAGGCGATTGGCTGCGGACGGTTGGCCAGCACGTTCCTGTTTGTCGGCCCTCCCGGCATCGGCAAGCACACATTTGCTCTCAAACTGGCCCAGTCGCTGTTGTGCGAGAACGCGCGCGAGGAGCAGTTGGAGCCGTGCGGTCATTGCCCGGCATGCCAGCAAGTTGCGGCCAAGACGCATCCGGATCTGGAATTGGTGTGCAAGCCGCGCGACAGGAGCAGCATTCCGCTCGAACTGCTGATTGGCAAGGACGATCATCGGATGCGGGAGGGCCTGTGCTATAACCTCTCGCTCAAGCCTGTGCGCGGCCCCCGCCGCATCGCCATCATTGACGACGCCGACTTTCTCAGCTCGGGACAACAGGAAGCCGCCAACTGCTTGTTGAAAACACTCGAAGAGCCGCCGCCCAACTCGCTGATCATCCTCGTGGGCAGCAGCGAGCAGAAGCAGCTGCCGACGATTCGTTCCCGCAGTCAGATCATTCGTTTCCGTCCTTTGCCTCAGGAAGCCGTGGCCCAACTGTTGGTGTCGAAAGGACTGGTCAACGATCCGCAGGCGGCGGCTCGGTTGGCCACCATGTCCGAAGGCAGCATGCAGCGAGCCATGGAACTGGCCGACGCGGCGCTGGACGAATTCCGCGAATCGCTGCTTGCGCACCTGAGCGATCCGCAGGCGGATTCTGTCGAGTTTGCCAAGTCCGTGGGACCGTTTGTGGACCAAGCAGGCAAAGACGCACCGCCTCGCCGAGTGCGGATGCAGCAGATCTTCGGCATGGGAGCGGATTTCTACCGCCAATTGATGCGTTCGCTGTCCGGGTTGCCGATCGAAGGCGACGCGCCGCTGGTGCGGGCGGTGCAGGAGGCATACCAGGTCTGGTCCCGCGACGAGGAAGCGGCTGCCATGTGCTTGGATCGCTGTCTGGAAGCTCAGGGGCAGGTGCAGGCCAATGCCAACCAAGCTACGCTGATCGATGCCTGGCTGGACGACTTAGCGACCATCTCCCGCACAGGCACGGGATATTTGCAGTAACGATGTTGTGAAAATGGCCCCGGAAAGGAATTCCCCGTCCGATGCGGGCCCTAACCTCAAAGGCATGCCGCTCGTGAGTCGACCGAATCGCCTGCCATCGCTGGACAACTTGATCATCCGAGCGTCGGCGGGAACGGGCAAGACGTTCCAGTTGTCCAATCGCTTCCTGGCCCTGCTGCGGCTGGGCGTGCCCTGCGAATCCATCCTGGCGACGACGTTTACGCGCAAGGCCGCCGGCGAGATCCTGGATCGCGTCATCGGGCGTTTGGCCGAGGCGGCGGACGACGACGGCAAGCGGACGGAACTGGCGCGGTTCACGGGCGACGAAGCCTGGAGCCGTGAGGCGTGTCTGGACACGCTGCAAGCCATGATGCGGTCGCTGCACCGGTTGCGCGTCAGCACGCTGGACAGCTTGTTCGCGCAAATCGCCCGCAGCTTTGGGCTCGAACTGGGGTTCCCCTTCGGCTGGCAGATCGTCGAGGAACTGTTTGACGTCCGGCTCCGCAGCCGGGCAATCGATGCGGTTCTGACCTCGGGCGACGCGGCGAAACTGCGGACGCTCGTTCATCTGTTGACCAAAGGCGAGGCCAGTCGCAGTATCAGTCAGTTGATCCGCGAGGCGGTGAACGAGATGTACGATCTGTTCCAGGAGACCACGCGGGACGCCTGGGGCAAGATACCGCGGTTCCCGCCCTTGGACGCGGCGGAATTGGCCGCTGTGCTGCAAGAACTGCAACTGGCGGACGCGCCTGACAAGCGGATGACCAGAGCCCGCGACGAGGATCTGGCGCGAGCCCAGCAGGGCGACTGGAGCGAATTCCTAACCAAAGGCCTGGCTGCCAAAGTGGCGCAAGGCGATCCGAATTACTACAAGAAGCCGATCCCCGATTCGCTGGTGGCGGTGTACCGGCGGCTGATCGAGCACGTCCAAGCCGAGCTGGTCGGCCGGGTGGCGTCCCAGACCGAGGCCACCTACGAATTGCTGGAGATGTTCCACACCGAATACCAGCGGCTGAAGACCAGCTATCGCGCGTTGCGGTTCGAGGATGTCACCCGCCGCCTGGCGGGCGTTGGGCAAAACATCGATCTGGGCGGCTTGAGTTTTCGCCTCGACGCGCGGATCGACCATCTGCTGTTGGACGAATTTCAGGACACCTCGCCACAGCAGTGGCAGGTGCTTCAGCCTTGGGCCCAGCGGGTGACGCAGACGGCCGGCGGGACGTCGTTCTTCTGCGTTGGGGACGTCAAGCAGGCGATCTATGGCTGGCGGGGCGGCGTGGCCGAGATCTTCGACGCCATCGACCGACAGTTGGCGGGGCTGACGCCGCAGAGTCTGAACGTCAGTTTTCGTTCGTCTCCGCCGGTCATCGAGGCGGTGAATCGCGTCTTTGCGCGGCTCCCGGAGCATCCCAACTTGGGTCGTGCGGAAACCGGCGTCCGCCGCTGGTCGCAGCGTTTCGAACCGCACGACACGCAGCGCCGCACGCTGCCCGGCTACGTCGAACTGGCCGCCGCGCCGGCTGCTGCCGAAGGCCAGCGGCAAGGGGAAGTCACCTTGCACTTTGCCGCGGAACGGATTGCCCAGTTGGTCGCCCAAGCTCCCGGCCGCAGCGTCGGCGTGCTGATGCGAAGGAATGACGGCGTGGCCCGCGTGATCTACGAACTGCGCCGATTGGACGTATTCGCCAGCGAGGAAGGCGGCAACTCGTTGTCGGACTCGGCCGCCGTCACCGTGGTCTTGTCGGCGTTGCGATTGGCCGATCATCCGGGCGACACGGTAGCTCGGTTCCATCTGGTGAATTCGCCCTTGGCCTCGGCCTTCGAGTTGACGGATCATCGCGACGACGCGGCCGCGCAGCGGGTGTCGTTCCAAGTGCGCCAGGCGCTGATGCAGGACGGCTATGGGGCGACCACCCAGGCGTGGACCCGCCGGCTGGCCCCGCATTGCAGCCGCCGGGATCGAAGCCGCCTGGAACAATTGGTCGAGAAGGCCTACGCTTACGATCCCACGGCGACGCTCCGCACGAGCGACTTTGTGGCCCACATCGAAAGCACGCGTGTCCCCGATCCTATCGCTGCCGATGTCCGCGTGATGACGATCCATCAAGCCAAGGGGCTGCAGTTCGACATCGTCTTCTTGCCGGAATTGGAGGGTCACCTGATCGGGCAGAACGAAGCCGTGGTCACGCACCGACCCGAGGTCACGGCGTCGGTCGATTGCGTCTGCCGTTACGCCGGGGCGGAGATCCAGCAGCTGTTGCCGGCAGCGTTTCGGCAGATGTTCGAAGCCGCGACCGATCGGGCGGTGACCGAATCGTTGTGCGTCTTGTACGTGGCGCTCACGCGGGCCATCCACGCCTGGTACGCCATCATTCCGCCGTCGACGGCCAGCGAGCGGAATCTGCCCTGTACGCAAGCCGGCTTGCTGCGGGCCGCACTGGCGGACGGAGCCCGCGCCGAGCCGGCGACGGTGCTGTACGCGCACGGCGATCCGGAATGGTATCGAGCGGGCGGCCCTCCTCATCGCACAGGCGGCCAGTCTATGAAAGACGACACCCCTGCGGTCGCTGGGACGGAGCAGGCGGAAATCCCCCCTGCGGCGCGCGCCGCGGAATCGGCGGCCGCACCGATCGTCGTTCGCCTGGCCCCGCTGGCGGGCGGGCGGCGGCGCGGCTGGGAACGTACTCGTCCCTCCGGCTTGGAGGGTGGAACGACGGTTTCGTTGCAGCACCTGTTGGCACCGTCACGTTCGGCGGCCTTTGCTCGCGGCCAACTGATCCATGCCTGGCTGGAGCAGGTCCAGTGGATCGAAGACGGTTTGCCCGATGCCGACCGGCTGGCGGCGGTCGCCCGGGATTTGCTGGCCGCCGAATCCGCGGCCGGTATGGATCTGGCGGCGGAACTAGTCCGCTTTCGATCCCGGTTGACTTCGCCGCCCGTGGCGGACGTCCTTTCGCGGCGGCGGTACGAGGACTTGAGCGGTGTCGGTTTCTCCGGCCCGGTTCTGCGGCAGCTCGGCGCGCGGCGTCTGCGTCCGCTGGCTCAAAACGAACGCGGTTTCGCGATTCGCGACGGGGCACAGCTGCTGACGGGGTTCATCGACCGTTTGGTGCTGCTGGAGGACGACGGTCAAGTCGTCGCTGCGGAAATCATCGACTTCAAGACCGACCTGTTTGATGCGCAAGATCCCCAGCAACGGACGGACAAGGTCGCTTTCTACGCTCCCCAATTACGGGCTTATCAGCGGGCGGTGAGTCAGATGACCCACTGCCCACCGGAACGAATCGTCGCCACGCTGCTGTTCGTCGAGGCGGGCATTGTCGCGACGGTGGAGTAGCCGTCGGCACATCCAGGAGATCACGAAGCGTCTCGCTGACGTCTCGCGTTCCTTGGTTGCTGCCGGCCCCGAGTCATTTCGCTGGCGGCGTCAGTTCGCCACTTCGCACTCGGCGGCTCTCTTGTGGTAGAACTGTTCGGTCAGCAGGTAATTCTCGTAGAGGTACTTCAGCTGCCGCAAACGCCCGGCCACCTGGGACTTGGTAAACTTGGGCTTCTCCGCTCGTGCGGCGACCTCCTTCAGCAGATCCGGAGGAACCGGCGTGGCTTCCCGCAACGGGGGCTTCTGATACGTCGGGTTGTAGACCCGAGCCTTGAATTTCTCGACCGGCAACAGATGCCGCCACAGGAATGCCTGCATGCGGTCTTCCGCGGCCAACGCCTCGCGGACAATCTCTCGATCGCCCACCGACGCGCGGCCCTGGATGACGAGGGGGACGGGCAGCTGCGAATTATCGAGTCCGCTTCGCAACGTAAATCGCACCATTTCCTGGCCATTCTTGAGCACAAGCGGGGATGCCGTGAAGCCTTCCGGCGGATCCTTCAAACGCAATTGAATGTCGCCGTTGAAGCCGTCATTGCGAATCGCATACACACTGACGGCCGCCGACCCCTTGCTGCGCAAACCGATGCTGGGCGGTACGACGCGCAACGCGAAATCGGGCTGCGGCTCGCTGATCCGCAGACGGTAGGCATACTCGTCGCCGCCCAGGTGCGTCGTGTCGCTCAGGTGTACGTAGTACGTTCCGTCGGCGGGCAGTTCGACCATCAGGTAGGAATCCGCATGATGCGTGTTCAGCCCGGTTCCTGGATCCTCGTAGTCGTCACTGAGTCCGAGCAAGTTGCCGGCCGCATCGGTCAGTTTGAGCAGGGAATCCAAGGGGGAATCGAGGCGGCGGGCGGTCACTTCGGCGACGACCGTCTGGCCCGCGCGGCCCTCGAACTGGAATACATCCCGATCACCGGACTGGTGGATGCGGCCATTGACGATGACGGGAAGGCTCACGTTTTGCGCTTCCGCCGGAGCGTTGTTGGGCTCCTGATCGAGGCTTTCCGGCAGGGTATCCAGCACAAACGGCAGACGGTTGGAAACGATTCCCGCTTTGGCTGCGGTGATATGATAGAGCCCGGGTTCGGCGCCGGTCGGGGGCAGCGCCAGTTGAGCACCCTCGAGATTCCAGCCTTGCATACCAACCGTCACCGGTTCGCCGGCCCGGCCCCCCAACGGAAAGATACTGGTGACGAACGGCGTCTCCGCAATGGTAATGCGGTAGACCCAGTCTTCGCGCCCGCGGAACAGGGCATCGGAGATGGTCAGCACGTACTGGCCGTCTTCGGGCACTTCATAGTAGATGACCGAATCCGGCTTGAAACGATAATCGTCGTTAAAGGCCACTTCCCGGCCTTGGGCGTTGTAGAGGGTCGTCACGGGCTGAAACCAGCCGGGAACGGCGTCGGCGATGTAGGGCTGCAGTTCCCGAGCTTGCGTCGAGATGACCAGCCGCTGCCCTTTTTTCGCCTCGAACCGGTAACGATTCACGTCGCCGGCGGCGACCTGGCCATTGGTCACGCAGGGGATAGAGACGTGGACCTCCGCCTCGTCCGGCGGCCGCTTGCGCTCTGCCGCTTCCTCGTTGCCCAGAATCGGCAGCAGGGCGGTTCGCATCGGTTCCCGAGCCACCTCGGGAAACTGACCGATATAGAACTTCATCGGGTTGGTCGCCCCGCTCAGCGTGCCGAGGCGGATTTCCCGGGGACCGGGCTCCGCGTCCGGGGCCACGGTGACTTCCGCAAAGACCAGATTGGCCACGGACCGATTGGCCGGGGTGTTCACCCAGGCGGCAATTCGCTCCTGAATGTTGGCGATGATCCGCTGGGTTGTCTCGTCATGGTCCGGCTTCCTTTGCTTCGCCCTGGCCCGCGCGTCTTGCTGCAACTCCCGCAGTTGCTCCCGCAGCAAGTTGAGTTCTTGGTTGTTCAGCACCCTGTAATACTCGACCAGCCTGGCTTCCACGCCGGTTCCCGCGATCAGTACGGATTCGACATCGTCGATACGTTGTCCGCCCAGCCGAAAGCGGACGGTCGTACCTTGCTGGGCGCCGGCGGGATACACAAAGCCGATATAGGCTTGGCCATGCACAGCGGTCGCCACCGCCAGCACGCCGACCAGCCCCAGGATCGGCAGCGACAGAAACTTGCTCATGATTCGCTCCATGATCTCCCCGGTCAGAAAAGTAAGTTCCTACATGATCTCCGTCAGCAGGCCGCCCGATTTCACGCGATCGCTGGGCTCCGGCAAGACGTATGCCTCGAGGCCCTCGGGGTGAGGTAGCGAGGCGGTGAAGTCGATGCCGGCCAATTGATAGATGCTGCCCAGCAGATCGACGGGATAGACGGGCCGTTCCGCAACCTTTTCCCCCTTTTCACAGGACGCTCCGACCACGCGGCCGCCTTGGAAGCCGCCGCCGGCCACCAGCACGGAGAACACGGCGCCATAGTGGTTGCGGCCACCGTTCCAGGGCGGCTGCCAGTCCACCTTCGGCCCCCGGCCAAACTCGCCGGTACACCAGACGAGGGTGCTGTCCAGCAAGCCGCGGTCGTGCAAGTCGGCAAGCAGCGCGGCCAGGCCCTGGTCGAGTTGCGGGCACTGGCGTCTCATGGTGGCGAAGTGATTGCTGTGCGTATCCCAGCCTCCCGGATAATTGATCACGATGTAGGGAACCCCCGCTTCGACCAACCGCCGCGCCACGATGCATTCCTGCCCGAACGTGTGACGACCGTAGCGGTCCCGCAATTCCGGCTTCTCGCGTTCGAGTTCGAACACTTCCTTGCCGGCCCCCAGGATCAACTCGTAGGCAGCGGTTCGCGCCTCTTCCGCCCAGGTCAACTCGGGGCAAGCGGCCATCACGTTTCCCATCGTGTTCATCTTGCCGAGCAATTCGCGCCGCGCCTGCTGGCGGTCGTCGGTGATGCCAGGCGCGACAACGCCTTCGACCTCGAAGCGGGTTGCGTTGGGGTTGCCGCCGGTGGCAAAGGGCTTGAACCCGGGCCCCAGGAAGCCTTCTTCGGAGAATCGGCCCTGTGCTTGGGTCAGCACCACGTACGGTGGAATCAGCCCCTTGTACTCGTCGCGTTTGAACAGCGAGAACACGGCGCCGACACTCGGATAGGCCAGTCGCCCTCCGGGCAGATGCCCGGTTTGCATCAGGTAGGCCGCGGTTTCATGCCCGTTGTTGCCGTGGGTCATGCTGCGGATCAAGGAGTACTTGTCGGCTTGTTTCGCCAATTGGGGAAATAGCCCGCCGAGCCGGATCCCATCGACATTGGTGGGAATCACCTCCGTAAACTCGCCCAGATACTCGCTGCCCGAATCGGGTTTCGGATCCCAGGTGTCGTTGTGGGACATGCCACCCCACAGGAAGATCTGGATGACGCTCTTGGCCTTGGCGGCGGGCTTGGCTGCAGGCTTGGCCTGGCCCGATTCCGCCGCGCGCGTCAGGGGGCCGGAAGGCAGGCCGTTGGCCATCAGCATGCCACCCGCGCCGTACAGGCCCCGGCGCACGGCTTCGCGCCGAGAGATCTTCCCAGAGTCTTCAGAATGGTGGTTGAGGTCCATGATTATCTGTCTCCCTTCAGCTACTAGTGGCGGTACAGGAATTCGCTGGTATTGATCAGTGCCCAGGCAATGTCGAGCGCAGCATCGCGTTTCGACTTGGCTGCCCCGACGTACTCCGCAACGGTTTTCAATTCCTCCGACGTCGGCTGGCGCGAGAGGATGGTCAGGTAAAGTTCGCGGGCAATCTCGTCCTGCGGTCGGCCCGACTCGAAGATGGCCTTCAGGTTGGGGCCGTTGGCGAGTTTGCGTTGAATGTGGCTGGAGTTGAGCATGTGCAACCACTGCAGGGCGACCGGTCTGTTCACCCGCTCGTTGACCATGCCCGTGGCCCGTGCCGAACGCCCGAACAACGTCAGAAACTGGCTGGTCACGCTGCCGTCGGCCAAGGCAATCGCGGGCATGTCGCGAGGAATATACGTATAGGGCTCAGGGATCGCGCTGGTGTACAAGTCCGTCGTGCCGGTAATCTTATTCACCGCGTCGATCAGCACCTCGGCGTCCAGTCGCCGCGGATAGTAGCTGGCGAATTGAGCCCGGGCCTCGGGTGTATTGTGCCGAGGCACGGCGGAAAACTGGTAGGTGCTGGAGTTCAGGATCAGGCGGTACAGGTGCTTGAGATTGTAACCGCTGGCAATGAACTCCTTCTGCAGATAAGCGAGCAACTCGGGATTGCTCGGCGGATTGTCGTCGCGGATGTCGTCCGCTTCATGGATGATGCCGCGTCCCAACAGCCACGCCCAGACGCGGTTCACAATACAGCGGGTGAACCAGGGATTCTCCGGCGTGATGAGCCAAGCCGCGAAGGCCTCACGCGGGTCGCGATCCACGGGCAATTCTACGGAGGTTCCGTCCGGGAACACCGCCGTCAACGGTTCGGTGCGCAGCGTCGGCAAGGCCGGCGTCTCCGCCTGGCCATCACCCTCCGGCTTTGTTCGGGCGGTCCCCGGTGCTTCCCGGCCCGGCACGACGTTTCCCGGCACCTTTCTGGCTTGGAACGGATCCCAGAAAACGATCTCTTCCTTCCACTCGCTGGTGGGCTTGTAACTGATCTGCGAGAAGAACACCGCCGTACCGGCCAGCCGCCCTTGCGGCCAGAAATCGACGCGCGACCCCATGAACGTCAAGGCCACGGTGGCAGCAATGACCTCGGGGGTCTTGTCCTGAACCGCACGGTAAAAGTTGACGGGGCCCACGCGGAAGTTGCTGCCATTGGACGTGAGCATCTCGCGGACGAATTGGTCGTACGGCTTGTTCTCGGCAATCGCCGCCCGCACCCAGCGGTGGTACGCTTGGGCCGCATTGGGCCAAAGATTGACCGGGATCTCCGCCTTGATCCGCAATGCGTCGCCCCACTTCATCGACCAGTAGTCCGCGTATTCGCTACGTTCCAACAGACGATCAATCAACACGTGGCGCTTGTTCGCCGCATCCGGATCGTCGAGGAATGCCTTGACCTCCTCCGCCGTGGGCAACGTGCCGATCACGTCCAGATAGGCGCGGCGGACAAATACGGCGTCGGAGCAGAGAACGGGCTGCATGTCGAGCGAGGCCAGCTTGGCGAATACGATGCGGTCCAACTCGCCCGCCGGTGCCGCCGGGCCCGGATTTTCAAAGATGCTCGCCTCCGGTACACTCGCCTCCGGCTCCGCTGCCGCAACGCCGCCGATGGCTGCGAAAACAATGACGAGCGAATTCCACGATATCTTCAGCATTGCTCCTTCACTCCATCCAGGGTAATGATTCTCAAGACGCATTGCGGCCAAGCGGTCCGACTCTCGTTTGCCGACAATCTTCACCGGCAGGCAAGAAGCGAGCCATGCTCTTTTTTGGGGGGATTCATGGCGGTTGCGGGCGGAGTCCGGGGAATTCGTGAGTCACGGTGTTTTCAGGACGGTTTTTGCGGGACGGTTTTCTGATGACGGTTTTCTGATGACGGTTTTCTGATGACGGTGGCAGACGATTTGAATATCCGTTATTCTCACCTTTCACGCACGGGAATGCAATCCGAGAACAGGTGGGGAGAGGAACGAAAAAAGAGAAAAACGGCTCGCCGACAAGCTGGCGGAGGATGGGCCTGGCGCTAGAATTCTATGTTTCGATCGGGCAAACTTTGATCGTCAGAAATCACATGGTTTCCGGGTTATCCTGCCACGGGCGACGCTCGATGTTCGTTCTCCTGGGGGGCCTTTGCGTCCTCGTCGCCGTCACCGCCTGCGGTCCGTCGCCCAGCAAGCCGGCGGCGTCAAAGAAGAAAGCGCCGTCGACCACCGCTGCGGTGACGGCGGGAGAATCCGTCGCCGAGACCGCCACGCCCCCGTCGGCATTCCCCAACAGCAGCGCATCTCCGAACGACGATTTGCCGCCGGGCGGGGACGACACCGCTGCGGCGGCTGTCCCCCACCAGCCCAGGCCGCGGCGACTTCCGCCGGGATTCGGGCCGGCGCAAATGCCTACCGGGCCCCGCACTTTTGCGGATTTGATCGCCTCCGAGCAGGGCACAACGGAATCGCCCGCCGCCGTGCCCAGCCCGTTCGCTCGCGAAGGCCACGGAGCCGAGTTGCTGATCGACGACACCAAGGCGGCCGTCGGCGGCATTCGCAAGCTGACCGGCAAACACCTGGCGTTGTATACCGACGTCTTGCCGGATCGGAACGTGGACGATCTGACGGACGCCTTCGACGCCGCGGTACCCCTGTGGTGCCGCTACTTTGCCATCCCCGTCGAACGCGCCGCCGACTGGAGGATGATCGGGTTCTTGATGCAGGAGAAGAACCGCTTTGCCGCCGCCGGGATGTATCCCGCCGATCTGCCGCCGTTTCCCCACGGCTATCAACGAGGAAACTATTTGTGGGCTTACGAACAACCCGACGCCTACTACCGCCGACATCTGCTGCTGCACGAGGGCACGCACGCGTTCATGGAACATTTTCTGGGCGCGATCGGGCCGCCGTGGTACGCCGAGGGGATGGCGGAACTGTTGGGCACGCACCGCTGGCAGGACGGGCAGTTGACGCTGGCGCATCTGCCACAGGACAAGTCCGAGACCCCCGGTTGGGGACGCATCAAGATTATCCAGGACGAAGCGGCGGCCAACCGCGGTCTGATGCCCGAGGCGATTATGGACTTTGGTCCGACCGCCCATCGGCAAGTGGAACCCTACGGTTGGTGCTGGGGCTTGGCCGCGTTCCTGGATGAACATCCGCGCACCCAAGAGGCCTTTCGGCAACTCCGCGGCATGGTTCGCAATCCGCAACTGACGTCCTGGTTCCAACAACAATTGCAAGCCGAGTGGCCGAACATCCACGAAGAATGGCAGCTGTTCGTGATGAATCTGGAGTACGGCTACGATGTTGGCCGCGAGGTGGTCGAGCGAAAAGACGCCCGTCCGTTGCCGCCGGAAGGGGGCACCGCAATCATCGCTTCCGACCGCGGCTGGCAGTCCAGCGGTTTCCGCCTGGAAGAGGGCCGGAAATATCGGCTGGAAGCCAGCGGACGCTATCAGATTGGCCAATCGAGCGGCATTTGGTGGTGCGAGCCCGGCGGCATCACGCTGCATTACCATCGAGGCCGACCGCTGGGCCTGTTGCTGGGCGCCGTCCGCGACGACAGCCAGCCTCTGGCGGGCCTGACGCCGCTGGCTCGACCCACCGTCGTCGGCGTGGAAACCACGCTCAGCATCCGAACGCCGGGAACGCTGTACCTGCGAATCAACGAGTCGGCCGGTGGCCTGAGCGACAACGCAGGCCAGATCGAAGTTCGGATCACTCGCGACCAGTCGTGATGGCACGAGGCAAGGGAATGGCGGGCAGAGACATGGTCCGACGTGCCATGCGTTTGCCCACCGTTTGGGAACAGGCGGCAAACCGGTGTCCAGGATTTGTCTGCACGGGCTTACTTGCGTTTGCCGCCCTTGGGAAGCGAGGCGGGCCGCTGTTTTGCCTTTTCGATCTTCTTGCGGAGTTGTGCGAACTTCGTCGCGGGCTTGCGCACCATCCGCCGTTCATTGTGGGCCATGAGCGATTTCTCCTTGGGTTTCCTCCAGTACCAGCGGCCTGCGGCCGAAGCGGGCTCGCAGACGGTTCACGCGGTCCAACACGCCTGGCCTTCCAATCAGCCGACGTTCCAAGGTGCGTTTGCCCGGGAAATCGATCAGCATCACGCCCAACAGGATCGTCAGCAGACCTTGACCGGGAACTCCGGGCAAGGACAGCACAGCGCCCAGCGCAATCAGCGCCCAGCCCAGAGCGTTTTTCAAAATAATCCCCAGCCAGCGGACGATGGGGTGCTGGTCGATCCACAATCCACGCTCGTGGCGATCAAGGAAATAGGTTGCCGGTAGCCGAACCAGCAACGCCCCCACGACGGCGAGGCTGAGCGCAAACGTGACCAGGAACGCGACCGCGAACAACGCGCCGCTCCACAGCCAGAAACTCCAGTTTCCAGCGATCGCGTCAGCCAATGGACCGGAGATCATGCGTCCACTTCAAAGCGTTGGAGTTAACCTGGATAAAAAGGGTAAATCAAGGGCGTAATCGTGACCGTCACGGCCATGAACACCAGATCCAGGGGCACCCCCAGCCGCACGTAGTCGCCAAACTTGTACCCGCCGGGGCCGAACACCATCAAATTGGTCTGGTAGCCGATCGGGGTGGCAAATCCGCCGGAGGCGGCCACCATGATGGTGATGGCAAAGGGCATGAAGCTGACTTCCAGCGAGCGGGCCGCAGCCAGCGCGATGGGGAAGACCAAAACGGCGGCCGCGTTGTTCGTCACCAATTCGGTGAAGACCATGGAAACGAAATAGACCATCACCAGAACCAGCCAAGGATGTCCGCCGGCCAAATCAATCAGATTACGGGCCACGACCTGGGCCGCGCCGCTGGTATCCAAAGCCTGGCCGATGCCCAGCGACGCGCCGATCACCAGCAGCACCGACCAGTCGATGCTTTGCCGCGCTTCGCCGCTGGTGCAGCAACGGGCCAGGATCATCAGCAGGGCGGCCACCAGCGCAGCGGCCAGCATGTCCAGCCATCCCAGACTGGCCATGGTCACCATGCCCACCAGGATGGCCAGCGCCAGCCACGCCCGCTCGTGGCGGGTCGGCGCCGAGTTTTCAACGCCGCTGACCAAAAAGAAATGGCTTGAATTGCGGCGCTGCTGGACGAATTCCTGATGCGCCTCTAACAGCAAGGTGTCCCCCGGCTGCAGCACGATATCGCCAATCCGCGCCGTCAGCCGCTTGCCGCTCCGAGCCACCGCGATCACGGCCGCGTTGTACTCGCTGCGAAAGCGGCCTTCGCGGATGCTCTTGCCGACCAGCGGACAGCGGTCCGAGACGACGGCTTCGATCAGACTGCGCTGCGTGCGCGGCGCGTCCAATTTGAACGTCTGGTCCGTGGCCGGCGTCAAGCCGCGCATCTTCTGCAGATCCACGACCGATTCGACGATCCCGACAAACACCAGGCGGTCCCCGGTCTGCAATCGTTCCTGCGGGCCGACAGCCGGCAGAACCACGCCTTGGCGGTCGATTTCCGCCAGGTACAACCCGGGCAGGTGCCGCAAACCGGCTTTCTCGACACTCTGCCCCACCAGCGGCCCGCCGGGCTGGACCAGCATCTCCACGGTGTACTGCCGTGGATCGTCAGTCAAGCTGATCGCAGGCCGTCGATCGGGCAACAGGCGGCGGCTGAATAACAGCAGGTAGGCGACGCCGGCCAGCGCACAGGGCAACCCCACCCAAGTCACGTCGAACATGTGAATCGCCGGCAACTCGGGCAGCTTGGCCTTGGTAATCAGCCCGCCGACGATCAGGTTGGTGCTGGTGCCGATCAACGTGCAAACGCCGCCAAAGGTCGCCACGTAAGCCAGCGGCAGAAACAGCTTCGACGGGCTGATGTTGGTCTTCTTGCAGATCTCGTTGACCACCGGCATGAACATGGCGACGACCGGCGTATTGTTCAGAAAGGCGCTGAGCGTCATCACCGGCAGGAACAACCGGCCTTGCGCCGCCAGGGCCGTGCGGGGCCGCCCCAGCAATGGCTGGACGACCAAGGCCATCGCGCCGGTCTGCGTCAGCCCGGCCACGACGACGAACAACGCGCCGACGGTGATCAAGCCGGAGTTGCTCATCCCAGCCAGCGCTTCGCCGGGCCCCGGCAGGCGGTCGCTGCCGGTCAATGCGCCGATCGTCACCAGGGCCGTCAGGCAGGTCAGGCTCAGCAGATCCGGTGCCGCCCAGCTGCGGGCCAGGCCGACGATGAACAGGATCACGACGGCGATCGTTATGTAACCTTCCCATTCCATCGTCGAATACTCTCTTCTGTCAGCCAAAAAAAACGCAAGCATGATTATCATACCCATTCTTGGCTCCTAAGTCAGGGTTGGTTTTCGTTTTATGAACGCCGTCTGTACGCCAACCGCTTGGGGACGTAAATTGGGTTTCCAAAACGAGGAGCCATTGCCATGTTAATTTTCGACGGCCATTTGGACCTGGCGATGAACGCCATCGAGTGGAATCGGGATCTGACCCAGTCGCTGGCCGAGGTGCGGCGGCGCGAGCAGTCGCTGACGGACAAGCGGGATCGGGGCCGGAACGTGTTGACGTTCCCCGAGATGCGGCGCGGCCGGATCGGCGTCTGCATCGCCACCCAAATCGCCCGCTACGTCGCGCCGGACAACCCCTTGCCCGGCTGGAGCAGCCCGGAAATCGCCTGGGCGGTCACCCAAGCCCAGCTGGCCTGGTACCGGGCGATGGAAGAAGCCGGCCAGCTGGTGCAGATCGTCGACCGCCAGGGCCTGAACCGGATGGTGGACTTGTGGCGGAACGATCCGCCGCCGGACGCGCCGATCGGGTATATACTGAGCTTGGAAGGCGCGGATTCGATTCTCACGCCGGCGCATCTGGAACGGGCCTATGCCGACGGCTTGCGCGCCGTCGGACCCGCTCACTACGGCCCCGGCCGCTACTCGCCAGGCACTGCCGCCAGCGGCGGCCTGACTCCGCTGGGCCGCGAGCTGCTTCGCGAGATGCGCCGCCTGGGCATCGTGCTGGATGCCACGCACCTGACCGACGAAGCGTTCTGGGAAGCCTTGGACCTGTTCGACGGTCCGGTCTGGGCCAGTCACAACAACTGCCGGGCGTTGGTCCCCGACGGCCGCCAGTTCAGTGACGACCAGATCCGCGCATTGGTCGAACGCGACGCGGTCATCGGCGTGGCGTTCGACGCCTGGATGATGCATCCGGGCTGGATCCGCGGCCAAACCACGCCGCAGGAAGCCAACCTGAACATCGCGCAAATCGTGCTGCACATCGATCACATCTGCCAGCTGGCCGGCAGCGCCCGGCATTGCGGCATCGGATCCGACTTGGACGGAGGTTACGGCCGTGAACAGTCGCCCCAGGACTTGGATTCAATCGCGGATCTGCAGCGGCTGACGGGGCTGCTGGCCGAGCGCGGCTATCCGCCCGAGGATGTCGAAGCCATCCTGCACGGAAACTGGGTGCGGCGGCTGAACGAGATTTGGGCGTGAAGCCGACAGCTGCCAAGGCGGGCTGCAGCCCAATGCCACTTACTTTGTAGCGGCACGGCGCGAGCCGTCCGGTAATACCGTCGTAAAACCGGGCGGCTTGCGCCGCTCCGCTATAACGAATACGCCCCCAATGGTTCCAAAGTAAGCGGCATTGGGCTGCGGCCGTTGGGCAACACGCTCGCAGAGCGTTCTCGTGCGGAGCAAGATATTCTCCTGGCGAGAGGAATCTTTTTCGAATGGACGAGTTGCACGCCCCACCGCTTTGGCAGTATGATTCCGCTATGGTCCATTCCGCTGGTACGCTTCTATATCGTCACCACAATGGCCGCCTGGAGGTGTTGCTGATCCACCCTGCCGGCGCGAGCCATCGCCGTACACCCTGGGGTATCCCCAAGGGCATGCCCGATAACGGCGAGGACTACGAACAAGCCGCGCGCCGCGAGACGTTCGAGGAGACCGGCGTATTGCCCGAAGAACTCACATCGCTGGACTTTATCCAGTACCACAGAGTCCGCAAATGCGTGCATTGCTTCACCGGCCCCGCCCCGGCCGATGCCGCTCCGAATTGCGACTGCTGGGAAGTCGATGCCGCACGCTTCGTGCCGATGGACGAAGCTCGCCGCCTGATTCACCGCGACCAACTCCCCTTCCTGGATCGCCTGGAAGCGTTGCTGGCACAGGCGGAGGCCACGTCCTAGGCTGTTCGTCCAGTCTGCAGGCTGGACGCCAACGGATCGCTACGTCCCCCAGCACATCAGGCCCACGCCGATCACCGTGACCAACGCGCCGGCGGCGGCGCGGAAACTGACTTGTTCGCGATACAACACAATCGCGAACGGCAGGATCAGCACGGGCATGGTATTGACGATCGTGGCCACCACGCCCGTCGGGGCGTGCCGCAGCGCGATCATGCAGACCACGACGCCCAGGACCGGGCCGACGATGCTGCCGACAGTCACGATGGCCATCGCCCGCACATCGCGGACGGCCACGAATACGGCTGGCCAGCGACCGACGACGGTCAGCAGCACGACGTAGCCCGGGATGGCCGCCAACACGCGGATGAACGTGGCCGCCACCGCATCGTACTGGCCGATGCCCTTGCGCGACAGCATCATGGCCACGGCCTGTGCAATCGCGGCCGTCACCGCCAACAGGATTCCGACCGGCGAGGGACGCAGGCTGGGCGCCGCGCCGGCTTGCGGTCGCCGCTCCAGCACCACCCAGGTGATGCCACTGATCGTGATCGCCATCGCCAGCCATTGCCGCGCGAGGAGCGTCTCGCCCATCACGAGCCACGAGATGATCGCCGCGGTGGGCGGTGATAGTGCCTGCAGCAGCAGCGTCAGACGCGGGCCGATCATCAGCAACGCCTTGAAGGCACATAGATCGCAGACGAAAAAGCCCATCAGTCCGGACAAGCCCAGGATCAGCCACGTGTTCCCGTCCGCGTCGGTCGGCAGCCAGCGGCCGCGAACCAGACCGCCATAGGCGAGCAGAAAGACGCAGGTGATCATCAGGCGATGAAAGCTGACAGGCAACGCGCCGATCCGCCGCCCGGCGGAGGTCCACGCCAGCGTCGACAGCGTCCACAGCACGGCCGCCCCGACGGCGGACAACTCTCCCAACTGCATTCCCGTCATGCGGTCGATCCTTCTTCAAAGCGATTCCTGGGAATGCACTCGATCATGGTCTTCGATGGATTCCAGGTGAGTGGTCACATAACTGTGGGGAGCGAGCGAATCGGCGACGGCATTTTCGATCTGGGTCGCGATCCGATGCGCTTCATGGATCGGCATCGACCCGGGGAACAACAAATGGACTTCGACCCAATACGCGTCGCCCATGTGCCGGTGCCGCAAGTCGTGGTAGGCCACGCCGTGCGACTGGGTCTGGCGATCGAGCAACTCGATGATCTGCGGGTGCAGCTGCGGGTCCGCAACGTCCATCAAACCGCTGACGCTTTGCCGCATCAAGCCGAACCCGGACCACAGGATATTCAAGGCGACGACGATGGCGGCGATCGGATCCCACGGCAGCCAGCCTGTCAGCAGCGCCAGCCCCAAGCCGCAGACGGCGCCCAAGCTGGTCCAGCAGTCGGTCAACACGTGTTTTCCGTTCGCCTGAAGGATGATCGAGTTGCGCCGCTTGCCCGTCCAAATCAAGTAGCTCCCCAAGGCGCCGTTGATCAGCATCGCCAGCACGGTCAGCGAGGTTCCCAGCCCCAGGTTCTCCAACTCCAACCCCGTCACCCATTTGCGGATCGCCTCGAAAATAATGTACGCCGCGGCCAGGACGATCATGGCCCCCTCGAAGCCGGCCGAAAAGAAACTGATCTTGGCATGTCCGTACAAATGACTCGGGTCGGCGGGCCGATAGCTGAGCCGCAGGCTGCAGAACGCAAACACGACCGCGGCCACATGTACCACCGATTCGGACGCGTCGCCCAAAATGACCGCTGATCCCGTCAGGGCGTAGGCTCCGACCTTGATGGCGAACATCGCCAACCCGACCAGCAACGACAATCCCATAGCAAACATCTGGATGCGGCGGTCCGCATCTTGCTGCGGCCCCTGCGCCAGGGGATGCTCCTGAGGAGCGGCGGTGGTGGGCGGTTCGATCGTCATGGGCACGTTGTGGGGGGATGCGACAGGTCGTGTTGCTGCGACGAGCAACAACCTTACCCTGTTTCGCCGTCTGTTGTCCATCGGGGCAAGTGGGGGAATGAGGTCGCTCTGGGTGCCAAAATTCCTGCCGATCAAGAATTTGGCAGGAATATGGTTCGCAGGAACATGTTGGGTCAGGAATATGGCTTGGTTGCCCGCGAATTGTCTGCTCGACGCGGGGGCACTGTTTGACATTCGCGGCTGCGAAGCGGAGAATCTACGGCATGGTCCGCTGGGAATCTTTCGATCTTTGTCTCTCCGTGACGTTCCTGGCCCAAGATTCCCAGGGGTCCGGCGAATAACGAAGAAATCGAATCTGCGTCCGTTCTGGAGGCTTGCTGGCGATGACGACGATTTTCTTGTTTTGTGCGCTGGTCGGCGGCACGATTTTGCTGTGCCAGTTTGTGCTCACGCTGCTGGGATTGGGCGTCAGCGATCTCGCGGACACCGCTCCGGACGACCTGGATCTGAGCGACGATACCGGTGCGGATGACGCTGCAGAGTCCGGCGACGACGCCCACGGCCACCACGGCGGTCACGCGGACTTGTCCACGTGGCTGTTCGGGGTGATCAGCTTTCGCACGCTGGTCGCGGCGATTGCCTTTTTCGGCTTGGCGGGAATGGCGGCGAGTTCGGCGGAACTGTCGCTGACCAACCAATTGCTGATCGCTGTGGCTTGCGGCGTCGGTGCGATGTACCTGGTACATTGGCTGATGTCGTTGCTGTACCGGCTGGGTGAAGATAATACCGTTCGTATCAATCGTGCCATCGGCCGCGAGGGAACGGTCTACCTGTCCGTTCCCGCCGGGAAAACGGGGCACGGAAAGATCCAGTTGAACCTGCAAGGACGGATGATGGAGTACGAAGCCGTCACGTCGGACCCGTCCAACTTGCCAGCAGGTGCTAGAGTTGTCGTAGTCGGCGTGGTGGGCGGCCATATCCTGGACGTCGCGCCGGTTTCTGCAATCACAGGAGTCACTTCATGACAGACATCGTGTTGTTGGGTCTGGGCGACGCGGTCGCCTGGACGGCGGCGATCTTCATCTTCATCGGCATCGTCGTCTTTACGGTCGTGATGCTGTTGATGAAGCAGTACAAGCGTTGTCCCAGCAATCGGGTGCTGGTGATTTTTGGCAAGACGGGCCGGGCGGGGGGCGCGGCCAAGACGATTCACGGCGGAGCGTCGTTCGTCGTGCCGTTGCTACAGGATTATGCTTATTTGAGTTTGGAGCCGATCCAAATCGAGATTCCCTTGCGCGGCGCCTTGTCGGCCGAGAACATCCGCGTCAACGTGCCCAGCGTGTTTACCGTGGCCATCGACACCACGCCCGAGGTCATGCAAAACGCGGCCGTCCGCTTGCTGGGCCTGACCGTGCCGGAAATGCGCAAACAGGCAGAAGAAATCATCTTCGGCCAATTGCGGCAAGTGATCGCTTCGATGCACATCGAGGAGATCAACCGCGACCGGGAAAAATTCCTCCAGCACATCATGGTCTCGCTGGAACCGGAACTGAACAAAATTGGTCTGCAGCTGATCAACGTGAACATCACGGACATCACGGACGAGTCCGGCTATATCGACGCGATCGGGCAAAAAGCCGCTTCGGAAGCGATCCAAAAGGCCCGCGGCGACGTGGCGGACAACTTGCGGATGGGCGAGACGCGGGTCGCGTCGGCCGAACGCGACAAGTCGATTCAAGTGGCCGAAGCCCGCAAGGAGCAAGCCATCGGCACGCGGTCCGCCGAACGCGACCAGGCGGTCAGCGTGGCCTCGCTGGAAAAGCAGCAAGTGATCGGCGAGAAACAGGCCGCCTTCGAGCGCGAATCGCAGGTCAAGCAAGCCGAACAGCAGATGCGCGTCCAGGTGGCCGACGCCGACGCGACGGCCATCGAGGGCGAAAACCTGGCCCAAGCCAAAATTGCCGCGTCGCAGGCCGAGCTGCTGGTCAAGAAAGCCGAAGCGTACCAGGTGGGAGAAAGCCGCAAGAAGCAAGCGGAAGCAGCGGTGCTGGAAGTCCAGAACCGGGCCATGGCCAAAGCCGCGCTGGCGGAAGCGGAACGGATGGAAGCCGAGCAGCGGGCCAAGCTCGAAGCACCTGCCAAGGCGCAAAAGGCCAAGCTGATCGTCGACGCCGAAGCGGCCGCGGAAACCCGCCGCTTGCAAGCTCGAGCCGAAGCGGATGCCGTGTTCATGGCATTGGACGCCGAAGCTCGGGGGCAGTACGAGATCCTGGCCAAAAAGGGCGAAGGCTTGCAGCGGATCGTCGAGGCCTGTGGCGGTTCCCACCAGGCCTTCCAATTGCTGATGCTCGAACATCTGGACAACCTGGCCGAAGCCTCCAGCCGAGCGATCTCGAACATCAAGTTCGACAAGATCGTCGTCTGGGACGGCGGCGGCCAGAACGGCCGCAACGCGACCGCCGATTTCCTCAGCGGCATGGCCAAGACGCTGCCCCCGATGATGCAAGTGATGAAAGACATCGGCGGCGTCGAGCTGCCCGAATCCCTGGTGAAACTGACCAGCCCGTCCGACGAGGCGGCCAAGCCGGCGCCGGCCCCCGCCGCGACGGACCGCGCAGCCAAACCGGCCAGTTAGCATCGTTCGAGAAAAAACTGCCGGGTTCCAGGTGAGCGGCATAGCGCTCGCCGACGGTGTTGTGGATCATCCGAAACCTGTGGCTAACGCCATTCCCCTCACGGAGATGAGACCGTTCCTCGACGATGGCCCGCCTCGAGCGGAGGTGGGACGAAATAGGGCCGCCAGAACGGCCGCCGCCAGTGACTGGCGTCAGGGAACGACTTTGGCCACGATCAGGGTGATATCGTCATGAGGTTTGCTCATCCCCAGGCGCTGGCAGATGGCGGCGTACACGGCGTCGACGATTTCGGCTGCCGTCTTCTGGCGGTGTTCGCGAATGACCTGCAAGGCGCGCTCGCTGCCGAACATCGGTTCTTGCGAGCGATGTGCCTCCGTCAGGCCATCGGTGTACAAGAAGATCAGATCGTGGTCTTCAAGTTGAACGGGCTCGCTGATGGCGAGATCGACCGCGGGTAGAATGGCCAGCGGCACGCTGGTGCTGTCGAATTGCCGCTTGACCGCGCCGGACGCATCGAGCAGATAGCCTGGTGGATGTCCCGCATTGACGCAGGCCAAAGTCCGTGCCTGGGGATCGATGCGTCCCGTGATCGTAGTCACGAACATCTCGCCGGCGGTTTCGCCGTACAGGCGAGCATTCAGGATCCGCATTATTTGTACCAGGTCGCTGGAAATCTCGGCCAGCGAATGGAACCGGGCGTGGAACGAGGCCGTGATCATCGCCGGGCCGACGCCGTGGCCGCTGACGTCGGCCAGCGTCAGCACGAGCGATCCGTCGGGAAGCCAGAGAAAGTCGAAATGGTCCCCGGCGGCGAAGTCGGCTGGGTAACAGCGCCCGGCGATGTCAAAGCCAGGCAGTTTCGGAGCGGCTTGAGGCAGCAGCTGTTTCTGGATCTCGGCGGCCGCCAGCAATTGGGCTTCCTGCTTTCGCAGCGTCTCTTCCGCGGTCTTGCGGTCGGTGAGATCCAAGTGCGAACCGACCATGCGGTAGACTTTCCCGCGCTCGTTCCGCACGCCCGCGCCGCGGGCGAGGATCCAACGATACGTGCCGTCCTTGTGCCGCAGGCGGTGTTCCAGCTCGTACTCGGCTCGCTGCCCGTCGAGGTATTCCCGGATCGTCGTCCGCGCCCGCTCGCGGTCGTCGGGATGCAAGCGGCTCTCCCATTCTGAAAAATTGTGTTCGAGTTCGTGCTCCTGGTATCCGAGCATGCTCTTCCAACGGGGCGAGAAAAACACGGCGTCCGTTCGCAGATCCCAGTCCCAGATGCCGGCGTCGGTCCCGCGAACCGCCAAATCGAAGCGTTCTTGACTCTCGCGCAAGGCGGTCTCGGCCAGTTTGCGTTGGGTGATGTCCCGCACCGAGCAAAACACGAACAGTCCCTCGTCCGTCTGCATCGGTCCCAAAGAAATCTCGACGGGGAATACGTGACCATCCTGGCGGCGGGCCGAGAGTTCCAGGCCCGCCCCCATCATGCGGATTCGCGGGTCCGATTGGTACTTTGCCACGTGCTGATGGTGACTGGGGCGGTGCTCGTCCGGGACCAGCACCTGGATGGACTCGCCGATCAACGCCTCGGGAGGATAGCCAAACATGCGTTCCCCCGCTTCGTTGACCAGCACAATGATGCCGTCCTGCCGGGTCAGAAGCGTGGCATCGGGGGTCGAATCCAGAAGCTTGCGGAACCACTTCTGCATGCGTTCTCGTTCCGAGATTTCGCTTCGCAACTGGCGGTGAGACGTCTGGGCTGCCAACGCCGCCTCGCGGCGTTGGGTCACGAGACTCGCCAACGTCAAGCCCGTAAGGGCAAAGACATTCGTAAACACCTGCACCCGGAACAAGGATGGGTGCAGCGCCGCTGGTTCGAGCCTCACGCTGCCTTGATAGACGCCATACACGGCTGCCCCGCAAAGCAACAGCGTGCATGTCGTGACCGCGGCCAAATCGAATCGCAACGAAGCCCAAACCAACAGAATCATGGTCAGATAGACCAGGTTGTCTGCCGAGTTTTCCGGCAGCCAGCCGCCAAAAATGAATTGTCCCGCTGCCAAGACACAAACAAACAGCAACGCCAGTTCCAGCCAACGAGCCGGACTGAGCGGTCGCCAGGTACGCTGACGATAAGCCAGAACGAGCGGAACCAAGACCATCAGGCTGGCCAAGTCGCCCAGCCACCAGGTCCACCAATTCGGCCCCACCTGCTGCTCGGTCAACAGCCCCGCCATCCAAAGGCTGGCCGTCCCCACACTGGCGGCAACCGCACACGAACCGATAGACACGGCGACGAACAGGATGGAATCTCGAACCTTGCTGAACGGCGCATCGACGCTCAGAAAGCGTTGGATGAGGCAACAGGCCAGGAACGCCTCCAGGGTATTGCCCGAGGCGATCGAGACCGCCACGGCCGGCGAAACGCTCGTCGTGAGATTCGTGATCGCCGACGCGATCCAGACCGCCGGCCAGGTCCGGCAACCCAGCAACAGCAAGGCGGCGACGGCGAGTCCTGCCCCAGGCCAAACCGCCGTCGCATTGCCTGGCGGAATGGCAAACGCCAAACAGGACTTGGCCAAGACAACATACGCGACAATGAAAAAGAGAACCCCCATCGCGTAACGCAAGGGTCCGAGAAACATGTTTGGCGTTGCGCCTGGCTCAGACATCCAACGATCTCCAGCCCACGAAATCCGTTTGGTACCAAATGTTAACATTGCCATAAACTACTCGGAAACGACAGAAATCCGCTCCGAAGAGTAGAGAGTATCCAACTTAGTCTTTTTATGGGACGCACGGAAGCAACCCCCCGAATTTCTCTCCGGTGCCGCTGGCGAATGAGGAACGCATCTCTAGCCAATTCTCGCGATCGATGCGATCCGCAAAATCGCTAAAGTCTCCCTATCCTGACACTCGATAGACAGCGACGGGCGCAAGAGGTCTTCGGACCTTTGCGCGTGGCGGTTGGTAGATCATTTCCTGGTCAGCTGGACGGGCAATTCACGTGCGCACGACTTTAATGCTTTACCTTGCCTGCTGGACCTGCCTGCTGGCATTGCTAACAGCCCTTGGCGGCTGTAGCCAGCGGCATTATCGCCTGGAGGCGGATCGGGAAGTCCACGAATTGATCGACGAGAAGTCGTACGATCCTCGCTGGGCAATCGACTGTTTTTCGATCGAGATGAACCCGCACAGCCGCTATCATGACGACTATGATCCGGATCGGCCTCCCATGCCGCCGGATGATCCGGCGGCGCACGAGTACATGCATTGCGTGGACTGCAAGAAAGGCTGGCCGCACTGGCACCGCAACGGGGACCGCTACGAGTTGGAGAACCCGAATTGGCGCAGCGGCCTGGCCCAGTACGCGCCGCTGAACGAGAAAGGCGAGGTCGTGCTGGATGTTGACACGGCCTTGAAACTGGCCTACATGCATTCGCCGGATTATCAGCGCCAGTTGGAAACCCTGTATCTGTCGGCTTTGGATGTCAGCACCGAACGGTTCCGGCTGGACACTCAGTTCTTTGGCGGATCGGATGTCAATTACACCCACAACGGCTCGTTGATCCCGGCGCGGCTGATCTATGACACGAACTTGAATCGCTACGTCGTCAGGCCGCCGACCGAGGGCAACGAGCAGAACCGTTTGACCGTCGGCCGCACGTCCTCGTCTTCGCCCTCGCTGCAAGCGCGGAGAAGATTTGCCACGGCGGGCGAACTGATCGTCGGCTTTGCAAATTCGTTCGTCTGGGAGTTCACGGGCGGGGATGCAAATCTGACGAGTTCGATCGGCAGTTTCTCGTTGGTCCAGCCGCTGTTGCGCAACGCTGGGCGGCATATCGCGCTGGAACAGTTGACGATTGTGGAACGTGTGCTGCTGGGGAACGTGCGGGCCTTTGAACGCTATCGCCACGGGTTCTATACCCGAGTCGCGATCGGCGAGTTGGGCGTCTCCGGGCCGTCGCGACGTGGCGGTTTTCTGGGCGGAACCGGCTTGACGGGGTTCAGCGGTACCGGCTCGGGCGGTTTGGGCGGCGTGGGCGCGGCGACCGGATTCGGCCGAACCGGGCTTGGCACAAGCGGCGGCGCAGGAGCTGGCGGAGCGGGATTTGCCGGCGGCGGAGCGGGAACCGTGGGCGGTTACCTCGGCCTGTTGCAGCAGTTGCAACAAATCCGCAATACGCAAGACAGCCTCAATCTGCAACTCCGCACATTGAACCTGCTGGAAGCGTACTTGGACGCCGGCGTCATCGACCTGGTCCAAGTCGATCAGTTTCGGCAGAACATCGAGACCGAGCGGGCGACGTTGCTGCAAGACCAGAATTCGCTGCTGCTGACGCAAGACAATTTCGTGATGGGAACCCTGGGGCTGCCTCCCGACCTGCCGGTCGCCTTGGATGATGAACTGACGAAACAATTTCAGCTGGTCGCTCCTCAGGGAACCGCGCTGCAAACGCGGATCGCGAATTTCCAAGAGGAACTGGGCAATCTGCCCGACGAGCCCAACGTCGGCGAGTTGCAGGATCTGCTGCAACGGATCGAGCCGCTTCTGCCGCAGTTTGAAGAGCGATTTATTGCCATCGAACAGGATTTGACGCGGATGCAGAATCTAATGCAGCAGCGCGAACAAACGCTGGAGGACGCACCGCGGCGGAGAGTCCAGAGAGAAAGCCAGCTGTTGGTCGATTCGCTCGCGGAGGTCCGGCAACGCTTCCAGTCTGCGGCGCCCAGGCTGGACCAGTTGCAGACCGGCTTGACTCCGGAAAACCGTCGCCAGACGACTTCGGATCTGGTCATCTGGCTCGGCGAACAGTATCGGCTGGCAGGCGAGGCGATTCTGATCCAAGCTCGCGCACGGCTCGAAGCGATCGTGGTCGAACCGGTGCAACTCGACGCCGAAACGGCCTTCCAGACAGCGCTGGCCAACCGCTTGGACATCATGAACAGCCGGGCCTCGCTGGTCGATTCCTGGCGGTTGATCGCCTACAACGCCAACGCGCTCAAGTCGCGGGTGGATGTTGTGATGGATGGCAACATTCTGACCGATCGCAACAATCCGCTGAGTTTTCAAGCTCGGACGGCTACCGTCAGGGCGGGGCTGCAATTCGACGCGCCTTTCACTCGGCTGCTGGAACGAAACAACTATCGCCAGGCGCTGATCGATTACCAGCAGGACCGCCGCAGTTTCATCCAGAATTTGGACTCGGTCCACCGCGACATGCGGCAACTGCTGCGGCGATTGGACGAGCTGCGTGTGAATCTGGAGATCCAGCGCCGCGCCGTGGCGATTTCGATTCGCCGCGTCGACTTGACGCAAGAAGAATTGAACAAACCGGTGCCGCCGCCTGCGCCGGGGCAAGCGGCCGCGCAATTGGGTCCCACGGCCGCACTCAATCTGCTGACGGCGCTATCGGACCTGCGCAACACGCAAAACAACTTTATGAGCGTGTGGCTGAACTACTATGCCACGCGGATGCAGCTGATGCGCGAACTGGGCCTGATGCAAGTGGACGAACAGGGCCGCTGGATCGACACGCCGTTGTCCCCAGACGAATTGCCGGCCCCCGAGGAACTCGCCCCGCCCCCGGCCGTCCCCATCGAGTGGATGGACGAGGCTTTCTGGGAAACAGGCGAGGAGCCGGCAGCGCCGCGCAACCAAGACACCGCCGCTCGGCCCGCGGCCTTGGAACTGCCGGTCCGCAACGATCGACCGGAACAGGAATCGTCGGCCAAGATCCTGCCCGTGGTCGCCACCTACGTACCCAGCAAACCCGACGTGCCGCCCGAGATGCCGCCCCACGATGCCGGCGGCCAGCTCTCGCCCCTCCCGCGGAGACGCAGCACGCTGTCGGAGACCACGCCCGATCCGTTGCCCGCCAAGCCGCTCCATCCGGCCCTTCAACCCGCGGCGTTGCGGCTTCTGGATCCTGCAGATCGCCGCTGAAGTGCGGGCATCTTCCCCTGTCCACCGGCCTAATCGGCAAATCCCGTCGTTCGCCGGAGAAAACGCAATCCCTTTGGCTTGTGGTGGTGTTAGAATACATAGTGCGGCTTGAGCGTCTGGTGCGCCAAGCCGCGTCAGCAGGCATGCTGCGAACCGAGCGGCATCGCGCCGCCGGGACACCAACCACACCACAGGCAGCCGCCGATCCGCGAGGGGCCGCGTCATGTCCGACATGAATTCCGAAACGTTTGATTTGGACCAGGCGGTGCAGATGCCGCCCGAATCCCTTCCGCCCTCCGAAGGCGCCAGCCGTTGGTTGCGGATGCTGGCCGGTCTCGTCGCCGGGGTGATACTGCTCGGCGGCGCCGGATACGCCGCCTCGTTGGTGTTTCGCTCGGCCGAAACCGGACCGCGAACCTCGACCCTCACCCACACCGTCCGCCGCGGCGAGATGCTGGTCACCGTCGTCGAAGACGGCAACGTGGAAAGCGCTAAGAACGTCGAGATCAAGTGCCAGGTGGCCGGTGGCACTTCGATCCTGTCCATCATCAAGGACGGCACCGAAGTCAAAGAGGGCGAGAAGCTAGTCGAATTGGACGCCTCGCAACTGGAAGACCAAATCAACCAGCAGAAAATCACGTACGAAAAGGCCCGCTCGGCCCTGGTCCAGGCCGAGAAAGATTTTCAAGTTGCCGAGATCTCCGTCAAGGAGTACATCGAAGGCACCTACAAGAAGGAAATCCAGGACGCCGAAGCCCAGATCACGATTGCCTTGGAAAACCTGCGCACCTCGCAAAACGTTTTGGAGCATTCCCAGCGGATGTTTCGCAAGGGCTACATCAGCTCGTTGGAACTGGAGGGGCAACAGTTTTCGGTCCAGCGGTCCCAACTGGAACTGGATTCCGCCCACACGGGCAAAGACGTACTCGAGAATTTCACCAAACTCAAAATGATGGAAGATTTGCGGAGTCAGGTCGAGACCGCAAAGGCCAGGATGGAATCGGAACGGGCCGCTTTTGCCCTGGAAGAGTCCCGGCTGAAACGCCTCGAAGACCAAATGGCATTCTGCCTGATCTACGCCCCGCAGAGCGGGATGGTGGTGTACGCCAACGAGCAGGCCATGGGCCGCGGCGGCAGCACGCAAGGCCCACAGATTGAAGAAGGCGCGACGGTCCGCGAGCGGCAGACGATCCTCCGTCTGCCCGATCTGTCCCAGATGCAGGTGAAAGTCAACGTGCATGAGACGAAGGTCGAGCAGTTGCGGCTCGGCATGAGGGCTCGGATTCGGATCCTGGGCCGCGAATTGCAGGGCGCAGTGAGTTCGATTGCCAACCAGCCCGAACCGACCAGCTTTTTCTCGGCCAGCGTCAAAGAGTACGCCACGATCGTCCGCATCGATGGCCAGCCGGAGGCCCTGCGGCCCGGCATGACGGCCGAGGTCGAGATCTTGGTAGCCCATCTGAAGGACGTGCTGACGTTGCCAGTGGCAGCGGTGGTCGAACAGCGGGGCAAGTTCTATTGCTGGGTTGCCTTGGGCGACAACGTGGAACGGCGCACCCTTGTGCTGGGCCTGAACAACGATCGATTCGTGGAAGTGCGAGACGGCGTGAGCGAGAACGAACAGGTGTTGCTCAATCCCCGCGCCGTCGTGCCCGAAGCGCGGGTCAGCGAAGCGGAGTCGGAGACGTTGAGCGTGGGGGAACAATTCGGCGAGTCCAAACCGGGCGCTGGCCCGGAAGCGGCGGATCGCCGCGGGCCGCCCCCGACGCCCGGTGACGGCGCCCGTCCGCGGCCCGCAGGAGTCCCCAGCGGCGAGGAGGCTCCCGCCGTGGCTCCGGGAGGCGGCGCGAAGTCGGCGGCGGGAGGAACGGGCGGCGGTCCCGGCGGCGGATTCGACCTGATGCAATTGGACGCCGACGGGGACGGCAAGATCAGCAAGGCCGAGGCCCCGGAGCGGATGCTGGAAACGTTTGACGAGTTTGACACGAACAAGGACGGGCTGCTGGACCAAAACGAAATCCGGGCCCTGCGCGACAAGATGCGGGCGAAATTCAGCGGCGGCCCGCCGGGTGGGCCGTAGCGTCTGCGTTGAACTTCACGCATGCCTTCGACGATTACCCAACCCCAACCTGAACAACCATGATCCGTTCCGTCTTCATCACGCTCCGTCTGGCCATCTACAGCCTGCTGCTGCACAAGCTTCGCACGGGTCTGGCCGTCGTCGGGATTCTGATCGGCATCATGGCCGTCATCTGGCTGGTCGCGATGGGACAAGGCGTCAGCTATCAGGCCCAGAAACAGATCGAGGATCTCGGCGCCCGCAACATCATCGTCCGCAGCGTCAAGCCCTCTGACCAGGGTTCGTCCGCGGCCAGCCGTTCGTTCTTTCTGGAATACGGCCTGCTCCGCGAGGATTACCAGCGCATCGTCACCAACATTCCCGCGGGCGTGATCGAGCAAGCGGTTCCGATCCGCGAAATGCGCAAGGAATTCCGCCGCGACGCGTATACGGTCGAAGGACGCCTGGTGGGCTGCCCGCCCGAATACTACTCGTTGAACAACTTGCGGATGGAAAGCGGCCGGTTCTTGGAAGACCGCGACGGCGAGCCGCCGGACAACGTGTGCGTGCTGGCCGCGACGACGGCCGCCAAGCTGTTCCCGCTGGAAGATCCCATCGGCAAGAACATTCAAATCGATCGCGACTTTTACGTGGTCATCGGGCAGACGGCCGAGCGCGATCCGACCGCGGCCATCGGCGGCAGCTTGGACTCGCAGGACTACAACCTCGATGTGTACATCCCGCTGCAAACGCTACGCTGGCGGATCGGCGATATGGTGTTCACCAGCCGTTCGGGCAGCCGCGAAGGCGAGATCGTCCAGTTGAGCCAAATTACGCTGACCATCGCCGACAAGGACCAGGTTTACGAGACGGCGGGAATCATCCGCTCGCTGTTGGACAAGTACCACCCTCGGCAGGATTTCGGGGTGGTGGTGCCCCAGGAACTGTTGCGGCAGGCCAAGCTGATCGAGATGATGTTCAATATCCTGCTGGTGATTATTGCCGGCATCTCGCTGGTGGTGGGCGGCATCGGCATCATGAACATCATGCTGGCCACCGTTACCGAGCGGACGCGGGAGATCGGCATCCGCCGGGCCCTGGGGGCCAAGCGGCGGGCGATTATCCAGCAGTTTTTGGCCGAGTCGGTTGTGCTGACCGGTGTCGGTGGCTTGTTGGGCGTAGGCTGCGGGTTTCTCGTCGGCCCGGTCGTCCGCTCCGTGCGAGACGTGGCCCAGCAGGTGTTCCCCGATATGATGTCGGCACTGCCGTCGGTGATCATGGAACTGCAGCCGCGAATCGCTTGGTGGTCGATCGCCGCTTCGCTGTTCATCTCGATCGGCGTCGGCGTCCTGTTCGGAATCTATCCGGCTTTGCGAGCCGCCTATATGGACCCGATCGAAGCGTTGCGGCACGAGTGATCCGCCCTTTCCGCCGTCCTTCAGGGAGCCTGTCGATGACCCTGGCCTTGCGAGTCGAAAACCTCCACAAAGATTATGTGCTCAAAGGCGAAACGGTTCGCGCGCTGCGGGGCGTGACGTTCCAGGTCGAATTAGGCGAATACATCGCCGTCATGGGGCCGTCGGGTTCCGGCAAGAGCACGCTGTTGAACCTGCTGGGCTGTCTGGATCGTCCCACGGCCGGCAGCTATTATCTGGGCGGCCGCGACGTGGCCCGACTGAACGACAACTCGCTGTCCGACGTCCGTGCCGCCAATATCGGATTCGTCTTCCAATCCTACAACCTGATCCCCCAGCTGACGGTCGTCGAGAACATCGAAGTGCCGCTGTATTATCAAGGCCGCTTGAACGCCGCCAATCGCCGCCGCTGCCGCGAATTGGCCTGCCTGGTCGGCCTCCGCGACCGCCTGCACCATCGTCCCACAGAACTGTCCGGCGGCCAGCAGCAGCGGGTGGCGATCGCCCGCAGCCTGGCCAACGATCCCTACTTCATTCTGGCCGACGAGCCGACTGGAAACCTGGATACGGCGACGAGCGAGGAGGTCCTGGAGCTGTTCGAAAAGCTGAACAAGCAGGGCAAAACCATCGTCCTGGTGACGCACGAAAACGACGTCGCCGCCCGTTGCAAACGCGTCCTGCGGCTCCGCGACGGACTGGTCGAGTCCGACGTGCTGCATTGACTTCGCCAGCCCCTCACTCTTTGGCCGCCTCTTTCGCCGCATGCTCCGCCCGCGGCAGCACCACGGTGAACGTGGTGCCCTGGTTCAACGCCGAGCGGACCTGAATCCGGCCGTCCATCTCGGAGATCAACATGCGGCACAGTCCCAGGCCCAGCCCGGTGCCGCCCGAATCGGCGCGAGTCGTGAAGAACGGCTCGAAGATCCGCTCCAAATTCCCCCGCGGGATCCCCACGCCGGTATCCGTCACCTCGATCGCCACGTCGCCGGGATTGAGGTCGTCGCGAGGCCCGAGCGTCAGCGTGCGAAGTTTCAACTCGCCGCCCTGGGGCATGGCCGCAATCGCATTCATGCACAGATTGAACAACACCTCCTGCAGTGTGTAGGCGTCGCCGCGGACCAGCGGCACGTCGCCCAACGCGGTTTCGATCGCGATGCCCTCCTTGTGCTGCGGACCCAGCAGCTGCAACGTCGCCTCGACCGCGGCGTTCACCGACGTGGCCTCCAACTCGATGCCGCGAGGACGCGCAAAGGACTGCACTCGCTTGGTCGTCTTCTCGATCCGGTCCAGGGCTTCCTCCATCAGTTGGACATATTCGGTCAGCCGCGCGTCGTCGCGCACCCGCTCGCCAATCCGACGCAGACAATTCTGCACGCCGTCCAACGGGTTGGCGATCTGATGCCCAATGCCCGCCACCAGCTGGCCGATCCCCACCATCTTTTCCTTCTGCCGTAATTCTTCGTGCGCCCGATCGACGTAAGCGCGAATCGACTTGGCAAAGTACAGCGTGATCCACAGCGTGCTGGCAAAGGCCACAAACGTAGCGATCAAGTAGCCGGCTACCAGCGGCGGCGGCGACTCGCCTGCAAACCGCACAGGGAAACGCGGGATGAGACTGTGGTACTCCAGCCCCATGATGCCGCCGACCAGCACGGTGACAAAGGCGCCGAAATAGTAGGGCGTCCGGCCGCGCAAGTACATCCCGGCGATGATCATCGGCAGCGTGAAGAAATACAGGAACGGATTTCGTGCCAGGTCGGCGAAATACAGCAGCAGCGTCAGGGCACTCACATCGCAGAGAATCTGCATCGCGATATGGCGGTCCACGTTTTCCTGGGTGGAAGTCAAACGCCGCTGGTAAAGCCAGAACGCGGAATTGCAGATCAGCATGACCGCCCCCACCCACCACAACGGCACCGGATCGGGAATCACGTCCAATAGCCAGCCGACAGTCACCGTGCTGAAAACAATCGCGCAAGCCACCCACCGCAGATGCACGAACCAGCGGGCGCCTTCGGTGGACAGCTTCATCGGGGAACTCGCGAAAATCAAAGGCAGCATGCGCAAAAAAAACGCCCAGCGTACACGCTGGGCGAGAGAGACTCGGTGCGGCTCAACATTCGGCCAATCTTTCTGAGGGCGCCGTTTGAGCGCCTGCGACCCTGGCCACCGCCATGACGACAACAACCGAGGGCATCGGCATTGGAAAGCTCAGTCAAGCGTCGAACTGCCTATGATGGGTCCTCCACTTTAGGGATGAGGTGTGACACTCGCTCGAGCACACGTGTCACCAATCCAGTCCAGGTGGGACGTTTCAGTTCGGGCCCACCCTCCATCTCTCTGCTCCTATCCTAGCGTTCTCCCGAGATGCTTCAATAGTATTTTAGTCGCATCTTCGACTAACTCTTTGGGTGGTGCTCGCCATGAAGCAGCCTTCGAGAAACAAGTGAGCGGCAAGGCGCTAGCCGCCGGTTGAGGACCGTCCAAAACACCGGCGGCTTGCCGCTCACTCGAACGGTGCTAACCGCGGTCATCCGGCAGGAAAAAGAAAGCCCGCGCGGTGGGAGCCAGGCAGCACAAGGCGATGCGGCTGCCCTTGGTCCGCAGCTGCTTGCTGAAGACGACCAGCGCATCGATAAACGCCTCGTTGAATAACTCGACACCGGTGAAGTCCACCAGGACTTTGTTGTTGATCCCCAACGTATCGGCGAGTTGGGCGAAGTCCTTGCGGAGACCGGCGACGGTTTCTTCCCCGAAATCCTGGGCTTCCATGAACCCGACGTGGATCAGCCCCGCCGACCGCACCACGGACAGATGCTCGAAGCTCCGCGCATCCGCTTCGCCGGATTCCATCCCGGCTTTCCCTGATTTGGGCGTCAAGGCACAGGTCGCCTCGTCGTGGGTCTCGTAGATTTCGAAGATCCGATGCGGGATTTTTGCCATAGCGTGTTCCTTCATGACGTCGAGTTACAGTCAGGCGTCGCACAAAACCAGCGTGGTTTGTTGCTGCGCGCGGTCGCATCCGGACCACGCTACAGCGGTCATTCTACACCAGACAAACGGCGCCCGTCAGGTGATCAGAAGAAATATCGTATCTTGCTTCTTCCGATCTGTTCGGAGATACTTTGGGAAGGTGCGGGACAGATTCCACGTCCCTCCCGGATCTGTCGTTGCCCAACGCGTCAAGTCCAGATGGTTCGTAACCCGCGTGATGGGAGAAACCACAATGCCCGAGCTTGTGGCAACCGAAAAGAACGGCGTGACGATCATTGTTTTCACCACGCCCAGGATCTGGACTGATACGGAGGTGTCCAAGATCAGCGAGCGGCTGGCGAACCTGGCCCATTCCGGCGGCGACAAGGTGTTGCTGGATTTTGGCAGTTTACAGCAAATGTGCTCCGCGATGCTCGGCAAGATCCTGGCCCTGAACAAAGAATGCGAGACGCACAAGATCAAGCTCCGGCTGTGCAACATGGAGCCGCACATCAAAGAGGTGTTCACCACCACCGGACTCCACAAACTGCTCAAGATCCACGATACGCAGGAAGCCGCGCTGGCCGCATTTGCAAAGAAGGGCTGGTTCTGGTGAGCCCTATTACTTCGGCAGGCCTCGCTACGGCAGCCGGTCCAAACTGGTCACGTCCCGGCGAGGATGCTCCCACAACTGGTCGACGGCCGACTGGACGAGGGCTCGAACCGCTTGGTACTCGGGGTCGGTCGTGTCGCGATAGACTGGCCCAGCGCATTTGCCATCGCCGCCCGCTGGCCGAGCCAGCGGGGCGGTCAGGAACAGGCTGCGGTCCGGACGCCGGATGTCGATCCAGTCGGTCCGAGTTACGTCGGCCGGCGCGTGGCAGGCAGCACAGCGCTGCGTGTGGACCGCTGTCAGGCGTTTGACCAGTTCCGGATCGCCCGGCAGATCATACACGGTCCGTTCGGCCCGCTTGTTGACGAAGCGGTCATGGTACGGTGCGTTGGCGTCGATCCACATCGCCAGCCGCAAGCGTTCTTCCGCGTCCAGAACGACTTCGCCGGCGTGGTGCTCGTCCGCCAACGCCGCCAACAGCTTGCTGCGATGCGAGCCGTAAGCCAGCGGCGGCGTGATGCTGGCGTCCTGGGCGCGGGCGGCGGAGATCGAGACCAGTTGTTTCTCGAGAATCGTCTCAAAGGCCCGGTTGTGCCCGTAATCGGCCACTTCACGGTCATAGCTGATCAGGCCACCGCCCAAGTCGATCTCGCCGGCCGGCTTCAAGCCGCTGTGACAGCCAACGCAATGCCGATCCAACACCGGCTGAATATCTCGCAGGAAGCTGACCGGCCGGTCGCCCCACGGCGGCGGCATGGGAAGGCTCGGTTCGCGGGCCAGGGCCAGCGAGTCCGCCGACAGCTTTTCCAGCGGAGCGACGCCGCGAGTCTCATGACAGCCGACGCAGGCCCGCATCTCGCCGGGCTGGAAACTGATGAAGCTCCGCATTCGCCGCAACTCCATCCGGTTCTCGTCCAACAGCTGAAAATACACGGCCGTGTCGGCGGGTACGCGGAAATGGGCACTGCCATCCGGCTCGACCGGCACGTCGCCCAAGATCCGAACGGGGGTCCAGTTGGTCAAGTTCCTACGTTCCGCACCCGGACCGCCGTAACGATGATCCTCGCCATACCGGTGCCCGCCATACGTGTTGTCATACGGCCAACCGATCGGCTCGGCGATTCGCAGATAACGGACTTGCGCCGGGTCGATCCCGTCACAGCCGTAAGCGATGTCGCTGACCGCGCACACGGCGTCGTCTAGCCCCGGCTCGGTCACGTCCGCCAGCACGGGCGGCGTGGGACGCGCCCGCAAGGGGATCGGGAACCAGCAGGAAATGTCCGGATCGCGATAGATCAGTTCCTTGTTGCCGAACACGTCGACCAGGTATAACCCATAGCCGTTGGGGACGGTGGTCGAGGTGCCGTACGTGTAATTCACGAGAAAGAATTTCTCCGACAAGGCCCAGGGCGTGCCGTAGTAGCCGCCGGGGTCGCACACGCCGCCCTGCGGGACGGGGACGCCGGCCATGCCGCCCTCCGGCGGCTTGACGTTCGGCGTCACGATTCCGATCCCCCGCGGCTCGTTGATGCCGACCGATGTGTCGATCACGACCAACGGTCCGACGGCCAAGGTGTGATGCCCGGCGGCGATCGCGACCAGCTTGTTGCTGTGCGGGATGGAACGGACGTCTTCCAACGCCCAAGGATCGACGAAGTGCTGTTTGAAAATCGCATCCGCACCGGTGCCGTCGGGCCGGACGACCCACAGCGACTGGATATACGCCCAACTGCGCTCGTGGTACTCCCACCGCGTGTAGCCGATCAAGCCGTTGTCCAGGCAGTGCGGCAGATAATCGCCGTCCTTGTTGACACTCAACCGCCGGATCTGGCTACCGTCGGACCGCATGACGTACAGATTACAGCTGGTCTCGTCCTTGTCGTACTCGTTGCACTGCAGCGAGGTGCCGCAACGCTCGGACACGAACGCGATGTCGCCGTTGGGCAAGTACGTGGGATCCAGATCGCTCCACTCGCCCTCGGTGATCTGCCGCAAACGCTGCCCGTCGACGCCGACCTCGAAGATCTGGATCGGCTCCTCCTCGCGGCGCAAGCGAAAGCTCTCGCGGCGATCCAGCCAGCCGGCGGGCGGCTGGTCGCTCTTGGCTTTGGCATACCCGAACACCACGCGATCGCCGTCGAACCACAGGTCGATCCCGTGAACGTGCCCCGGCCCCAGGGCGCCGTTCAATACATAGCGAACGTTCGCCACCGGCTGCTCGGGCAAGTCGCCAGGCGGGCCGGCTAGTGCGGCGAACAGCGTCGTGCCATCAGCCGGTTTTTCCAAGACGCAGATGTCTCCACCGGGCCGCGAGACCCACGGCATGTGATTCAGACAGATGTCCGGATACGTTTCCTGCGTGAACCGCTTGACGAACAACAGCCGATCGAAATCCAACAGCGGGTTGGCCAACACCAGTCGGCGAACGAGCCAGCGGGTTTGCAGATACAGTTCGCGCTGGGCCTGCTCGCCGGCGTCCGCAGGCAGCGCGTCCAACCGCCGAGCGGCTGCGTCCAGTTCCACCAGGTACGGCTCGACATCCAGCCCCGCGTGCCGCAAGTCCGTCGCCAATCGCCGGGCGCGATCGAGGCAGTCCGCTGTAGGAAAAAACGCTCCGCGGCTCTTGGCCGTCGACCACTGACTCAAACTGCTCTGATCGGCCGGGCGGTGCAGGGCCAGGTTCTGGCCGTCCGGCTCCGGGCCGTAGATCTCGACTTCGTCCAGGTGGAAGAAGATCGGTTGCGGACTGGGCAGCTGCAATCGCACGAAGCGGGCGCTCCGTTGGTCGACTGGAAAACTCACCTCCAGCGGCTTCGCTCCGTGGATGCCCCCGAAATGCTGTCCCCCGTTGTCGTGACGCAGCGTCCAGCTCTGGCCGTCGTCGGAGGTGAGGATCCGCAAGTTGTCGGCATTGTGCAAGCCCGGCGCGTAATCCAGCCGGTTGTAAACCACGATCCGGCCGATCGGCGTGGGTTTGCCCAAATCGACTTGCCACCACGGATTCGGCGCGAACCCCGTGTGAAAGGCGTACTTGCCGTCCTTGATGCCGTCCACCGCACCGACTGCGTCGCTGCGCGTCGACAACGGCTCGGCGATCGCTCGCAGCCAATCGTCTTCGATCTGTTGCCGCAGCGTACCGGCCGGTACCGCTTCGACGCGCGGGACGGAAGCGGCCGGCGTGGGTACCACGCCCCGCGACTCGCCCGCCCAGGCCCCCGCCCCGAGGCAAGCCAGCAATCCCAGCAGGCCAGCTGCAAGCATCGACCGGCAAGACCATGAATGACAACGGGACGGGCGATATCGGACGATGCCAAGCATGTTCAAAACTCCTGACTTACGGAGGGGCCGAGTTGCGCAATTCTTGTCTGCATACGCCCGGCCATGCTGGGCCAAAGGCATGCTCCCATCATAGCCTGGGGCAACGTCCCAGGACTACGGTGTCGTCCGGCCTTTTTGGCCGAAGGCTATACTCACATCGTCCGATGCAAAGCGGTGAATATGGCCTTCGGCCAAAGAACGAATGTTCGCTCGTGTTCCAGGGGCGTTGCCCCAGGCTACGGTGAATTTGGCCTTCGGCCAAGAAACGACTCCGCCGGTTCCTCGATCATTTCCACGCCACACAGGATCGCAGGCTTCTCGGTGGCGCTGCGAAACTCGATCTCCAACGCCTCGTGGATCGTCACGCCGCGAAACTCCTTCACGACGCTACGATTACCGCCGCGATTACCGCCGCCTGCTTCGCGTGCGATGTCAAAGTCGGCCAGCACCTCGCGGCCCTGCAGCTGTACCGAGAACACCCGCTGGCCGGGCAGCAGGCCGTCAGGTTCCGCGAAAGTCAGCGCGACAGTAAACCGCCGCGGCACAAGCGCAACCGGCCGCGGCAGCGAATGCAGAACCGCCGGCAGGGCTTGCCCCCAGTCGAAGCGGATTTGCGAGTCGGTCTGCAGAGCTGCTGGACCGGCCAGCGTGGCGGTGGCATAGTACATGCCGGTCAGTCCTCCCGGCTGGTTATCGGCCGAAACAAGCCGGTCGGGCGGAATCGCGGACTTCGGGGTCGAATCGCTGCTCCAGGATAACTCGAACCGTGCGGACTCGTCCGGCTTGCGTTCTTTCGGTGGATAGTATTCCAGCTTGATCGGAACCATCTGGCCGCCCTCCAACGCGATCGCAGCCGACGCTTCTCCACGCTCGCCGCGGCGAAGCTGGGGGCTGTTGTCCAGCAGCAATTGATCCCCGACCCACAGCCGCAATCCGTAATCGCTCGTGCCGTAAAAGGTATACGTCTCGCTGTGCTGCGGCAGGACACTGCCCAGCCAGCGGACGCTGAACGTGCTGGCGGGCGGCGCACTCTTGAGCGCCACCGGCTCGATCCGCAAACGCTTCAGGCCTTTGATTCCCGAGGCGCTGACCCACGGCCAGCCCTGTCCGCCGTCGATCCACATCGCATGACGATAGAATGGTTCCGCATCTTCGGGCATGACCTGCACGGGGACCGTCGGCGAGGGGCCACCGACGCTGGGCCAATCCAACCACAGCGTCCCGTTTTCCGCCACGCGGTCGCCCGGAGCCCCCAGGTTGATCCCCAAGCGGCGGACGGGCGCCTCGACCGCCACATCGCCCCAGGCGGACCATTGCTCGAACTCCGGCGGCATCGCCACCAGGGCCATCGAGGTGTAGACGGGATAGTTGCACGTACAGTTGCCGGTCCACGACGGCAAGCTCAAGACGCCGCCGGCCGGGATGATGCTGTTGCGACAGCCCGAGCGGGTCCCGCTGATGCTGATCGTGCCGCTCTCCAGCCGCTTGTCGTAGTAGGCCGCCGTGCCCGAACGCAACGTGTACAACTCGCCATAATCGACCGGCGACAGGTCGCAGCCATAGGTCTTGAGCATGTCCCGAGCTTCGTCGATGCCCGTCAACGGATTCGTGCGGATCGGCGCGGACAGCGTCTCCGGATCGTCGTCCGTTTCGCGCGCAAAAGCCGTAGCGGCCCGCTCCGCTTCCGACTCCGACAACACCCGGCCGGTATACACGTCCGTAAACCCGTCGCGGTAGGTCAGCTCACGTTCCAGCCAGCGCAGATAGTCGTGATAGCCCATGCCGCTGGGATTGGGACCGTAAGGCAGCTCGGTGACTTCGTACCGCATCACGCCGTCGACCACCTGAATCGTCTCCGGCAGTCCGCGGCCTGCCTCGTGGGTAAACGTCTTGTAAAACAGCTTGTGATGGTGAAAGGTGTCGCCGAACCAGAGCAGCCCCAGCGGCGCGCGAACCAGCTGGTCGCGATTCGGCCGGCCGCGGTAATCCGCCGCGCCGGGCAGCGGCCCGGCACGCACGACCCGTGTCAGCTCGTCCTCCCGCGCGATCCGCACGCCCTCCAAATCTGCCTCGACGCTCCAAGGGCCGACGGCGGCGTGGCGGTCTGCCGTCAGTTCCAAGCACAGCATGCCGCCGTAGGGCCGCAGGGCTGCGCAAGCCTTTTTCAGAAACGCCGCACCGGCCGAAAAACCGGCGGCGTCCAGATCCTCGGAGACGATCAGACCGGCCAAGTACGGCGGCAGGGAAAACTGCAGCGGATCCGCAACATGCACAACGATCCGCTCGCCGTACAAGCCCGCGCGATCGAGCCGACGGCGAAACGCGTCGGCTTTGTCCGCGTTCGGTTCGATCACGATCACGCGCAGCTCCGACTGCAGCACCAACTCTTCCGCCAGCCGCCCGGTACCCATCCCCAACACCAGCGCATAGCCCGCCTCGGTCCCCGCCCCGTGGAGGATCCGCTCGGCCGTCTTGCGCCAACGGTCGTCGGGCCGTTCGAGCGGCTGAGGCTCTATCGGATACGTCGTCACCGCCTCCGTCTGCCGATCCCCGAAACAGTAGATGCTTCCCTGTCGCGTGACCACGAACAACTTGCCGTCCGCCGCGAGCATCGTATGCACCTCGCCCTCGACGCCCGGAAAGCCGTCGGCAAAGCGAAACGATTTGCCGCCCACCGAGATCATCGCGCCGGCATGCTCCTGCAGCCGATAGGATTCCTTGCCGATCGTGACTCGCTCGGCCCGCACCTCGTCGGCCTGCGGGCGGGCTCCTGCCTGGCCGATAATCTGCTGTCCGGCATCGTGAATCTCGGTATTGATCAGCGGATCGACCACCAGATCGCCGGCCGAGTCGGTGGCCACGAACCAGCCGCCGGGCCGGCTGCCGTGCCCACCGTGGCCGAAGGCGAATTCGGCCAGCTTACCGGTTTGCAGATCGAACAAGGCTGGAAACGCACGGCTGCTGGGCACGACCAATTCCCCGCCGCGGATCAACAGGTAGCCTTGCGGCGACGGGCCGCCGAAGGCCATTGCGGCGTGCGGATGTTCCAGGTACAGCGAGCCGCAGCCGTCGTTCAGCCACACCGGACGCCCCGTTTCCGCGTCCAGAGCCCACACGAAGATGCCCTCGAACGGCCACACGCCGGCGGCCAGGTACACGCGGCCATCGGCGGCGACCGGACCGCCGCGGACCGGCCAGACCGAGATCAGGCGGCCGTTGCCCAGCGCCCTGCGATCCGACGGGGCGGCCCGATGCTTCCAGCGCAGCGTTCCGCTCGCCGCATCCAAGCAGTACAAGCAGCCGTCGTCCGACGCGCAGAACACTTTGCCGTCCATGACCACCGGAGCAAACCGCAGCGGTCCTTCGGCGTAGAATCGCCAGCGTTGGCGGCCGGTTTCCGTCTCGAAGGCGGTCAGGCTGTCGTTGCGGGACGAGCAGACGAACATCGTCTGGCCCGCCACGACCGGCTCGTAGCCCGCATCGAACTGGACCCGTTCCTGCCGCACCTGCCAGAACGCCGGCTGCAGCGGCACGTCGTGCCGCACCCACTGCAAGTGCAGCGTTTCCGCCAGTTCCTCCGAGGAATCCGCCCTGCGGCCCGCGTCGCCACGCCACATTGGCCAGTCGGCAGCCGAGACCGGCGCAACAGCCGCGATCCAAGCCCAGGACAACAGGAAGATCACCCCGGCCAAGCCGATCACGGCCTGAAAGAAACCCGAACGCGTGCGGAGCGAGAGCATCATCATGACTCCTTGAATTCAAGAGACGCGAATCATTCACGTGGCCGCGTCTCTCCGAGACGCGAATCCGTTTTCCGCCAAGCCCAACGGCCCCAGTCTACCAACAACCGCGATCCGCGGCGAGTGGCGCCGTAGCACCGGCTGTCGGCCTGTGCAAAAAGAAGAAAGCGATATCGACAGGACCCAAACGCTGCATAGATCTTGGCGAACGGTGAGGGCGTAAGCCCACCGGTGTACGGTCTGTACGAACCCTTCACGTTCCGTCAGTCCTTTTCACCGAAGGCGACCAGGCCAACACCTGGTTACCAATTCCGAATACCGCTTTCGAACTGTTGCGGGTCTCACATTTTCGAGCCATTTGGCGTAAATTGGTTGCCGGACGGGAACGATACCATTCAGCCATAACGCGGTGCCGGTGCGGCGATTGCGGCCGGCGTGGCAGAAATCGGCTCGATGGCGGTTCCGGCAATTCACCAAGGGAGGCTGGCAGTGTTTTCAGTGGGAATGACGGTTCGCTGCCGCGGGCAGAAGTGCATGGTTCTGGACGCCAGCCCCCTGATCGCTGGCGAGTCGCCGACCTATCGGCTGCGGCTGCGGGTCGTCGAGGGGCCGCTACGGAACCAGGAGTGGCCAGTCATTTCCCCGCCCGATCAGGTTCGGCCGGAGGATCCGCCCCCGCCGCTGTCGCTGGAACGGGTCGGCCGGGATGCCAGGTTCCGGCTGCTGCACGAGGCTTTCCAACTGACCCTGGCACCGCCGCCGACCGCGCTCGTCGCGGCCGGAAGGTCGCGAATCCAATTCCAGCAGTACCAGCAGATTCCGGCACTCCGCATGCTGTCCCTGCCGCGGCCGAGAATCCTGAACGCCAGCGACGTGGGGTTGGGCAAGACCATCGAGACGGGGATTTCGCTGCGGGAGCTGATTGCCCGGCGGCGGGGCGACCGCATCCTGATCATCTGCCCGGCGGGGATCTGCGAACAGTGGCGGGACGAGATGGCCGGCAAGTTTGGCCTGGACTTCAAGGTGTTCGATCGGGATGGGGTCCACGAGGTCCGCAAACGTATCGAGGTCGGCGGAAACCCCTGGGCTACCGAGCCGCGGATTATCGCCTCGTTTGACTACCTGAAACGGCGGGACGGCGCCTTCCGCGAGGTCCAGAACCTGCGGTTCAGCGTGATCGTCTGCGACGAGTGCCACCATTTGGCAGACAATACACTGACGGACGACATCGCCGATCGACACCGGCTGGCGCAATGGGCATCAAAGGCCGCCGACGCCCTGATGTTGCTGTCCGCCACGCCGCACTCCGGTTACGACGAGAGCTTCGTGTCGCTGCTGAACCTCCTGGAGCCGACGCTGGTGCCCGACTTGCAGCGGATGAATTACCGGACCTACGGCCGGTATCTGATCCGGCACCTGAAACGTCACATCAAGCGTCCGGACGGGACCGATTTTTTTGTCAAGCCGCTGGTGTCGCGACCGTTGCCGGTTCCGCTGAGCGAAGCCGAAGCCGCCGTCCATCGGGCCGTCGCCAAGCAGGCCGGCGAACTCGACGCACAGGCCGAGAAAATGAAGGCCGTCCGCGACCGGTACGCCCTGCGGATGGTGGCCACGGTACTGCGGAAACGGGCCGCGTCCTCGTTGGCTGCCCTCCGGGCCACCATCGATAGCCGGATGCACAACCTGGGCGAAGCGGCGGAGAAAGTCGAGATCCGCCGCGACCACCTGCGCTCGCTGCGCAAGGGCGAGACCATCCCGGACGAGGACCTGACGCAACTCGAAATCGACCTGCACCGCAGCTTTCTCTCCCAGATCCGTGCTGCGGGCCAAAAGATCCGTTCGATCGAACAGGAAAAAGAAGACCTGCTGGAGTTGGAGGAACTCGTCTCCCACTGTCCCACGGACACCGAGTCGAAAGCCGAAGTGCTGCTGGCCGAATTGCAGCGGATCCACGGCAGTTACCCGGACGACAAGGTCATCATCTTCTCGGAGTACACGACCACCGTCGAGTGGCTGATCGGGTTTCTTGACGCCCACGGTTACGCAGGCCGCGTCGTCAGATTCGACGGCAGCCTCACCGGTCCCGAGCGGAAGCAGGCTCTGGCCGACTTCGCCAAGCCCGAGATCCTGTTCCTGGTCAGTACCGACGCCGCCAGTGAAGGCCTGAACTTGCAGGAACACTGCCACCGAGTCATCCACTACGAGTTGCCGTTCAATCCCAACCGCATGCTTCAGCGCCAAGGCCGCGTCGACCGCTTTGGCCAGACCACGTCGTGCGAATTCGCCTTCCTATACGCCGCGGACACCTACGAGGGCGAAGTCCTGATGCGGCTGTTTACGAAGATCGAGAACCAAGTGCTGGCGTTGGGTTCCGTAGGCGACGTGCTGGGGGCTCTACAGGCCGATCGCATTGAACAACTGCTGGCGCAATCTCCGGCCGACGTAAAGGCCGGCATCGCCGAAGCCGAACGTCAGATCCAGGTCGAACTCGATCACATCAATCAGCAGCGGAACAAGGAACTCTTTGGCGACCAGCCGCCCTCGGACGACGAGGCTGCGGTCAATTCCGCGCCCGAGCGGGGAGGATGCCACGATCCTAAGTCGCCTGCACGAAAAGATCTGCTGCGCACAGGATCTCGCCGCGGTTGCGAGCGCCAGGGCCGAGGCGGATGCTTGGGTGTCGAAGATGATGGGCATTTCGCCAACTGATCTCGCGGCCATACTCTCGCAATTTCCGTTGCTCGACCGCGACCAACCTTGGTTGCCACGGGACGGCTTCATCGCCTACGACAAGAAGGGAAAACCGAAATTCAAACCTCGCTCGTTCGTCACCCGCGACAAGGCACTGCTGGCGTACTTTGAACTGTTGGGGCAGAAACCGCCGGAAGATATCGTGGCCTTCTTTGCTTTGGCAGGCGTAGACATCGACGGTCAATTTGTCTTGGCTGGCAGGCCGCCAGCTGACGCTTTCAATCCACCGATCTTCGCCACGGGACCCATTCGTAATCTGGAAGAGCGAGTGCGTCTTGCGGAAAGGGAATTGGGCGCGGTAGCCTATGTCCCCACGATTCGAAAGCGTCCGTCGGACGAGGCGCTCGCGTGTTGCGAGGCACTTGCCGATCGACTTTGTGTTTCTACCCATTAGGAGGGCATGTCCGTATGCGTCAAGATGATCCACGGATTCGCGAGAAACTGTCCAGCAAAGGATGGGATCCTTTACGACCGCTGTTCGAGGAAATGCACCAGTGCCTTTTGTCGCTGGGAGGGGATATCACGGCTGAGCTGACGACCATCTACGTCAAGTACAAGTACTCGCCCGACGCAATGAGCGAGATATTTGCCGTCGTTTGGGTGAAAAATACAACTCAGATTGTCGTCGGACTTGCGTTTCCGGAGGACAAGATTCCATCCGAACTGTCTCCGGCGCCAGCACGACACAACTACCGCCCGCTGAACGGCTACTTCGTTCTGCGGCCCGGTGACGCGCTGCCAGCAAGTTTTCCCGACTGGGCTCGTCAGGCATATGAATACCGGAAGCCTGCGCCAAATGCATCAGCACCACTTTGAAAAACACGGCGATGACTCGCGCCGCCGGCGTCCTGACGCCGGAGATGGCCGCCCACGTGCTCCGCGAAAAAGCCGCTCGCGAGGCCAAGTGGCAACGCGCGTTGGAGTTGTGGGACGCCACGCCCGACCCCCATCTGGCGGCGGACGAAACTCGCGACCGAGGAACCGCTCCTATGTCGGTGGACGCACCGGCCGACTAGAATAACTGCCAGAGGAAAGTGTTCCCGTGGTAAAGACATTGCCTCAAGACGACGCGGTCGATGACACGATGGCGATGATCCTACGTTCCAAGACTCCCGCGGAGCGTCTGGAGATCGCCTTCGGCATGTGGCGTTACGCGAGGGACACCATCCTGCGCATCGTGCAGGCCGAGCATCCCGAGTGGGCCCCAGTCGAGGTGCAGCGCGAAACCGCGCGGAGGCTGCTGCAGGAAACCGAGTGAGTGGACAAACGCCCCGTCTTCCATCATGCATTCGCCCGGGCTGACAAGAGGCCCGCTTGGCCAGATGTCTTGGCAGAAAAATTGATGGCAGAAAAATGTGCCTTCGGTGGACTTGTTTTTCGTCCATTTTTCTGCCATCAATCTTTCTGCCCAGTTCTTTGGTGGAACGAAAACCGAACCGGGATGGCGGTAGTCCCGGTGACTGACGGGGTTCAAAACAGCCTCGCGTGCCAACTGTTCACTGAACATGGGAACAGGATGCATGACGAAGCCTTCCTGGTAGTGCTGCAGGTCCTTGCGAAGGTTAACAGTGTCCCAGAGCTTGTCGTATACGAGGGGACAGGGGGAATACTGTTCGGCACAATGGTTGCTGTTGACAGGCATCCTCGACGCTTGCCGTCGAGTCATTGAGGAAAACTGGCCACGGGGGCAACTCACAGAACACGACCTTTGATCCTCGCCGCTCGTCGGCGAGTACATCAGGCTAATTGGCGATATCCCCCCCATCTCAGCCATCCATCCTGAATCTCCCGACGGCAAGCGTCGGGGATCACCGCCCTCCAAGGTGGCCGCTTGTTCGTGGCCACGTAACCTGAACCACTCGCCGACAAGCGGCGAGGATGCCTAGATCAGCAAGAGTCGTGCCGAACAGTATTCGGTGCGTCCCCTTTCCATCCTTTATGATCCTTCACGATATTTCGTCACTCGCCCGGCCCACGTCCTTCCTGAGAAACGACTCCCGTCCCAATACTGTTCGGCCCGGCATTTACTCTTTCATTTTCTCTTTGTTTGGCACGTGGCTAGCTAGCCCTTTTGCCCATCGGACAAACTCTGTCAAGTTGACAGGAGCACGTCATGGTGGACGAAAAACCGCCTCTCACGAAGAAAGAATGTCGGCAACGGCAGAAGCGGCTGGAGCAGGCGCGGGGTCGTCGGCAGAACGGCGACACGGGGCCGCCGATGGTGGACATTGCCCTGGTGGAGCCGGCTGGAGAAGCTTTGGCCGCGAAACGCTGTGGCCGGCCCAAACGCCCCGACATCAAGGCGGAGGACGTGCAAGGGCTGAAGTGCTTTGAGAAACTTGCCCCGCTCGTGGAACGATTACACAACGTGGGTTGTGAACGCGATCAGGCCGGGAACCGGGACTTCCACTACGATGAGTTTTGCCTGCTCTTGTTGCTGGGCCTGTTCAATCCTGTGGTGGACAGCCTGCGGGGCCTGCAACAGGCCAGCGAATTGGAGTACGTCCAGCAGCGGCTCGGGATGGAGCGGGTCTCGCTGGGCTCCCTTTCCGAAGCGTCTCGCGTCTTCGACGCCGAGTTGCTCAAACCGATCATCGAAGAGTTGGGGCAACAGCTGCAACCCTTGGGCCGGGACCAGCGGCTGGCAGACATCCCCAAGACACTCACGTTGGTGGCTGGCACACTGCTCTCCGCGTTGCCGTTATTGATTCAGGCGATGGGAGCCAAAGCGCAAACGGGGCAGAAAAGGTGTCAGGAACCGTTTTTGCGATTTTTGGGGCGGCCGGGCACGGCGTCTTGGAACGGGTCGCGTTGCCGCCCGGCCTGAGCGTGCAATCGGCCATGACCCGTTTCCAGAATCTGCCCGGGGTGGCTTACGCCGAACCGAACTACATCCTTGAACCATCCCACGTGAGCAACGACAGTTACTACGCCAACGGCTCGATGTGGGGCATGTACAGCGACGACTCGCCCACGGCCGTCGGTCCGAGCGGAACGACCAACCAGTATGGAAGCCAAGCCGAAGAGGCTTGGAATGACGGCTTCATTGGATCGCCTGCGGTGTACGTGGGCATCGTGGATACGGGTTACCAGTACGCGCACCCCGACTTGGCCCGCAATGCCTGGGAAAATCCCTTTGAAATTCCCGGCGACGGCATTGACAACGATGGCAACGGTTACATCGACGACGTCTACGGTTGGGACTTTCACAACAACGACAACAGCATTTTCGATCCGGCTGACGGCGACTCGCACGGGACGCACGTGGCCGGCACGATTGGCGCGGAGGGTGGCAACGGCAGCGGCGTCGTGGGTGTGAACTGGAACACGACCATGATCGGCGCCAAATTTCTCGGGCCCGACGGGGGTTACACCTCCAACGCAGTCAAAGCGCTGGATTACTTGACCGATCTGAAGCAGCGTCACGGCTTGAACATCGTTGCAAGCAACAACTCTTGGGGCGGTGGCGGCTATTCCACCAGTTTGCACAACGCCATTCTGCGCGCCGCCAAGGCGGATATTCTGTTTGTGGCCGCCGCTGGAAACAGCGGTAGCAACAACGATACCACTGCGAACTATCCGTCGAACTACAGCACGACCGTCGGAACGAGCACCGAATCCGCGGTCGGTTACGAGGCGGTGATCGCTGTGGCCTCGATCACCAGCAGCGGCGCCATGTCGTCGTTCTCCAGCTACGGAGCTTCTACCGTCGACCTTGGTGCTCCCGGCAGTTCAATCCTCTCGACCGTGCCGAGCAACAGTTATGCCTATTACAGCGGCACATCGATGGCGACGCCTCACGTCACGGGCGCGGTGGCGTTGTATGCGGCTGCCTATCCCTCCATCCGTGCCGGTGACATTCGCGCGGCGGTGCTCAACAGTACCACGCCCACCGCATCGCTCAGCGGCAAAACGGCCACGGGCGGCCGGTTGAACATCGCGAGCTTGATGGCATTGTCGCCCCATGTGGGCATCGCCATCGACGACGTGGGCGTGATCGAAGGCAATTCGGGAACCAAGGACGCGGTATTCACCGTCAGTCTGTCGGTCGCGTCCACGGAAACCGTCACCGTCGACTTTGCCACGGCCGATGGCACCGCCACGGCGGGCAGCGACTATGCAGCCGCCAGCGGGACGTTGACCTTCAAGCCGGGCGAAACGAGCAAGACGGTCGCGGTAGCGGTCCATGGCGACACCGTCCCGGAAGCGGACGAGACTTTCTACGTCAACCTGACAAACCCCGTCAACGCTTCGCTGACCGATGCCCAGGGCAAGGGGACGATCGTCAACGACGACACGCTCAGCCTGTCGATCGACGATGTGACTTTGAATGAAGGCAACTCCGGAACGACGAGCTTTGTCTTCACGGTAAGTTTGTCCGGTGCCGCCTCGCAAAGTGTTAGCGTCAAGTATGCCACGGCGAACGGGACGGCCAGCAGCAAGTCCGATTATTACGCCACCAGCGGCACATTGAACTTTGCTGTGGGCGAAACGGTCAAGTACGTGACGGTGGCCGTGCGCGGCGACACGAGCGTCGAAAAGGACGAGACGTTCTACGTCAAGCTATCCAGCGCCGTCAATGCCAGCATCGCCGACAACCAGGGGCTGGGGATCATCCTGAACGACGACACTTCCACCAAAACACGTACCAAGAGCTTTGCCGCGTACGAAACCTGGGCCGCGGCCACATATGCCGAAGTGCCGGAGACGGGTTCGGTGGACAACAGCGCAACGCTTGCCGCACCCGGTCTGCAGGCCGGCATCGCGGGGGCGGTCAAGTCGGAGGGCCCGGCTGACGACATCCTGCGCTGGGCACTTTCCAGCGAAGATCCGAAGGGACGGCTTGTGGTTCGCCCCTCGGCGTTGCCGATTGCCGGCGCGCCGCATGACGTCCCGGTCGACGAGGGGTTGATCGAATTGCTGCTCGACGACTGGCTCGGGACAAAGTCGCCCAACAAACCAGGGAAATAGCCGCCTCGGCGGGAGCCCTCAGAAACGATGGGCAAACCGGAACACGTGCAAGAAATCCGGTGCAGTCGAGTTGAGTCCGGCGGCGGATCGCCAACTGAGGGCAAGCCGCTCCGTCAGCATGACATCGAAACTCAGGCTTTGATGGAACTGCGTATACCTATCCCCGTCGGACTTCAGGACCGCAAGGCCCGATCGGCCGGTAACCGCTGTCCGGTCGCTGATCTGCCAGGCATACATCAACTCGGTCAGCGGTTGCCCCCAAAGATCGTACGCAAGGCCGACATTGGGATCCGTCGTGCCACTGAACCAACCGCCAAGAGCCGGATCGCCGGAGTGGCCACGGACGTATTCAGGCCACCCCAGCCGCAATTCTAAACGATCCGTCAGGCCGAAACGCAATAGCAGATCCGGGAAGGGGTGATTCTCTCCATGCAGATTGGGCCGGTTGTTGGATTCCGGTGGATTCCAATCGGTAGCAAGGGCGAATTCATCGTCGAGTATGTCGAGCGGCTGATGGGGGAAGTCTGCACCCGGGACGGGCACATCCCCAAGCAGCTCCCGCGCAACGCCTCTGGGCCAGCCGAACGCGAAGAACCAAGCTAACAGCACCACTTCCGCGACATGTTCTGGCTCGCAGGAATGGATGGGTGTTCACCGGGTCGCCGGGTGGTGTTGTAGGGATCGGTGCCTTCTACAGTTCGTTCATGGTGACGCATCAACGTTCCGGTTCGCGCGTTTCCACCGGATGATCCGTATTTTGGGCAGGCGGTGGTGCCGTACTCCCCAGATTATTTAGGCAGCGCAAGTGCTCGAGGTGGATGTGACTTGAGCAATTTGAAAACCGGCGTTTTCTTGCCGAGGTGGGGGCGATCTCTACGCGCTACGAACTCGCGATTCGCCCCGTCCGAGTCGTGCAGGTTCGGTCTGGCGTCTTCCGGGTAGGGGATCGGGTTCGGGACGGTAATACCGCCCCTCGTAATCGGTCGATATTTGGAATTCCTAGAAGACGTCTTCCCGTGACTCAGATTCCGGCGCCGTCCAAGCCGCCCGGCCGCGGTGGTGCTTCGACCTTCAAGACCACGGCAGTGATGTCGTCCTCCTGGGGCGCGTCCTGGGCGAAGCTGCGGACGCTGCGGTACAGTACCTCGACGATTTCAGCAGCGGACCGATGCCGATTCGCCCGTACGACCTCCAGCGTCCGTTCGATCCCGAAGGCAGCGCCTTGCGAAGTCGTGGCTTCCGCGATGCCGTCGGTTAGGAACAGCACCAACTGGCCGGGCTGGAGTACCCGGGGAGGCAAGCCGGGGACGCGACCTGGCAAGATGCCCAGCGGCAGGCTGGTCGAGTCCAGCGATTGCACCTCGTCCCCGGGACCGAGCAAGTAACACTGGTGCCCAGCACTGGCGTAGACAAAACTGCTGTCGCGCGGATCCAGTTGTGCCAGAAACAACGTGACGAAGCGCGCGTCCGGGCCATCCGTGATCAGGAATTCATTCAGACGCGTCGCCAGCTCGCTAACGTCCAGACCCAGCGGCAGCAAGGCATGCAGATAGGCCCGCGTCTGCGACATCACCAGCGCCGGACCAACGCCATGGCCGCTGACGTCCGCCAGCACGATCCCGACGCGTCCCGCGGGCAACGGGAAATAGTCGAAATAGTCTCCCCCGGTCTCATCCGCGGGATACGAGGCCCCACCAAGGTCATAGCCGGGCACGACCGGCGGCGCGCTCGGGAAGAAGCCCTGCTGAATGCTCCGCGCCAGACGAAGTTGCTCGTGCGTGGCCGCCAATTTCTTCTCCGCCTGAAGCCGAAGATGGCGCAGCGTGGCGTCGCGCACGATGCCGGTAAAGAAGCACCGGTCTCCCAGCTGGGTCTCGCTGACGCTCAAATCCACTGGGAAGATGGTCCCGTCCTTGCGTCGCCCACGGACCTCACGGCCATTTCCAATGATGTTCGGCTGGTGCGTCTGCGAGTACCTTGCCAAGTGGCCGTCATGCTCTTCGCGCTCGGGGGAGGACATCAGCAGCGACACGTTTCGGCCGATCAGTTCCTCCCGCGCGTAGCCGAACATCTTCTCCACCGCCGGATTGCAGGTCTCGATGATACCTCGCTCGTCGATCGTGATAATCCCGTCCGCCGCCGTCTCGACAATGGCCCGGATGCGAGCTTCACTTTCCGCCAGTCCCCGTTCCGCACGCTTACGGTCGGAGATGTCCCGCTGGACGCCGACGTAGCCGATCGCGTGGCCCGCGGCATCGTGGATTTGCGAGATCGTGGCCTCCGCGTCGTACAACCCGCCGTCCTTGTTCTTGTCGACGAACTCGCCGTGCCAGGTTTCGCCGTCCGCGAGCGTCTGCCACATCCGGCGGTAGAAGGCTTGGTCATGCTGTCCGCTTTGCAGCAGCCGCGGGTTGCGTCCCAAGACCTCGGCACGAGAGTACCCGGTGATGCGTTCAAAGGCCGGATTGACGTACTGGATCAGCCCGTCGGCGTCGGTGATGAGGACACTGTCGCCGATCGAATCCAAGGCCGCATCCAGCCGTAGCCGCTCGAGTTCCTGAAGCCGCCTCCGCTCGGTGATGTCCATAAACGTCACCACCACGCGTGCCAGTTCGCGCTCTCCGCTGAACTCGGGTAAGGCGTTGACCAACACCCACCGGCGATCCTCGGCGCCAGGTCGGTTGACGCCACACACGAAATCCCGCAACGGCTGTCGTGTGGCCAGGACTCGATTGACCGGATATTCGTTTGTCGGCAAGGGCGTTCCGTCCTCGCGTACAAAGGACCAGGCGGGGTCGTTATCCATCTTGCCTGGCATCTGAGAGGCCGTGACATCCAACAGTTGCGCAGCTCGCTTGTTAGCCAGCAAGATGCTCGTATCCGGGGCATGGACCACGACGCCAACGTGCAACTGCTCGATCAGCTCCCGGTAGCGAAGTTCCCGCTCCCGAAGACCCTCTTCGGCCCGCTGGCGCTTGGCCATTTCCTGACGCAAGCCTGCGTTCGCCAGGGTCAGATCCTGCGTCCGATCGTGGACGATTTGTTCCAGCTCCTGATGGGACTGCTGCAGGCGTTGCTCGGAGGCGCGGCGGCGGGCGACCACGGCCGCCACCGCCAAACCCGTCAGCGCGTACAGGTTCATGAACATCTGCAGATGGAACAGGGACTGCTGTACTGCCTCCGTTCGGAACGGCCCCAGGCCTGACCACGTACCTCCGATCGCGGCGCCCGAGAAGAGCGCGGTGGCCAAGGTGACTTCGGTGAGTTCAAATCGCAGGCAGACCCAGACCAAGAAGATCAAGGGGACATACAACAGATGGTGCGCGACCTGCTCGGAGAGCCAGCCGCCGAAAATGGCCTGGCTGGTCAGGACCATCAGAGCAAACAGGATCGCCAGTTCCGCCCACCGGGAGCCGCTCCACGCCCCGCGATTTGGTTTCGCGTAGGCCAGCACCAACGGGACCACGATCATCAGGCCGGCCACGTCGCCCAGCCACCAGGTGCCCCAATTCGCCAGGAACTGGTGCCAGGCCGCGTCGCCGCCCAAGACCATACTCGCCACGCCCACCGTCGCGGCCACGGCCGACGCCACCCCGGCCACAGCCGCAAACAGGAAAGCCTCTTCCACGCGTTGGAACGAAGTTTCCGTCTGGGGGAGCAACCGGCGGCACAGCCAAGCCGCCAGTAGCGCCTCGCAGGTGTTGCCGGTCGCGATCGCGGCGGCAGTTGCCGGCGAGACGGCGGTCAGCACGCTGTTGGCCAGCAGGGCGCCCAGCCAAACCCCAGGCCAGAAGCGCATCCCCAGCAGCAACATGGCCGCCAACGCAACCCCGGACGCAGGCCACACCGCCGTGGCGATTCCCGGCGGGATGGCAAACGCCAGCCCGATCCAGGCCGCGCCCAAGTAGGCCGCCACCAGCAGAATTCCCCGGAAGAGGTAACAGACGGAGCGTGACAACATTTCGGTTCCTACTTCGGCACGGGACTTGAACGGAACCTTACGACCCCTTCCGTTTCCGGTATCTCTGCCTCAAGACGCGATGCCTGCCCATCACCACAACAACTCGGTCCAACAACCCTTCACGCCAATCAACATCCCGCCAAGCCGCCAGCGAGCGGTGTTCTGGCACACCACTGACCGCCTGTCGGGCCATCAGATCAGAATAGCCGATTGGCAGGGGAATGCTAGATGTCGCCCCTTCTGCAGCAGGCGGAAAGACGCCGCACCGTTTGTCCCGCCCTTCGCCCATGTCGCGTTCACGGACATTGTGGCCAGTGGGCCCGACGTCGGGATGTGGGTGACGTAGCCGCTTGGCCATGGTCCGGCAGGTGAGGGGTGGAAAAGGCGTGATATCCTAAATGAACAGGTTCCCTTGAGTTACCCCCCGGCATGGCATCAGAGCAAGCGGCGGAATCCCTCGACCGTCAAACCCGCGTCTCGGACAATTCCGCCCAGCGTGAATGCCTTGATCGGATTGTGCCGCGGGATCGTCACCTGGTGAGTCCCATCGCTCATCACAATCTGCTTTCCCTGACGCACAACGTGAAACTCCGCGCGCTCCAACGCCCGCACCGCGGCCAGATGGTTGACAGCGCTAATTGAGCTGGGGACGCGACACGTCTCAACCGTCGCTTTGCGACGAGGGTGTGTGTGACGCACCTCGTGCCCGTGGGTTGAAACCCACGTCCTCAACGTCGCTACGCGACATCAGGACAAGCCGCGATAATCCCTTGTGGACCATGTTGTCGCGACAGCCTGGATCTGTCTGTCGCGGAAATTCTAATCTGCGAGCCTTGCCACCGAACCAGACAGCACTAGGATTCGCTGGTTCTTCTTCTCACGACCTTTTCTCCACAAGGGAAGTCAAAATGCGTAGCCACTTGCTGGTTCTCGTTGCCGTGGCGTTTTCCGTCATCGGTTTGTCGCTGTGGGTGCCGAAAGCACGCGCTCAAGTCGATCCCGCGGATATCATCAATGGTCTGAATCAGCTGTTCAACAACAACTCGAATTCCGGTATCAGCGGCTCTGGTGGCGGCAATCCCAATTCCCGAACTCCGCCCCGACCCGTTGGCCAGTTGGTGCAGGTTCTGGCGGGTGACAGGTGGCAAAGCAGTCCGTTTCCCGCGGGGACCCACGTTACGGTTGACGGCCCAGGCGTGACGAACGCGAACACTTTCAAGCTGCCGGCGAGCCTCGTTGTGGATTCGAACGGCGAAGTGGTCGCAAACTCGGTCGTTCTTTCGGGAACGGTAGTGGCGATACGCAACGACTCGTCCGACGAAGTGCGGCTTCAGTTCCTTCAGCCGAGCGGCGGTGGTTCGTCGCCTGTGAGCCCTGCGCCGACTGCTACCCCACCCAACAATCGTCCCTCGGCTGGAATCGGGGATGTCGTGGTCAAGAACCTGAGCGGGGGAACGGTGCGCGTGACCTATAAGCTGCCCACAGGAAAAAGGTACAGTGTGCGAGGAAATCTCCACTCGGAAGTATATTTCGATCTTCGTAGCGGCCGTACGGATGAAACACCGGACATTGCCGAGAATACACGCGTCACCTTCGAGGGTTACGTCGACGAGTTTTATCTCGATCGGAACACCACGCTAATGCTGACGATCCATAACAACTATGTGGGGTCGCAAGTTGTGCCCCAGGCAGCTCCGAGTCCTGGTTCCCCTGTGGCTCCCCTCACGCCGGCGAACCCGCTTCCCAACCCGTCGCCCGGCTCGAATTCAAATCCCCTTCCTCCGGCTCCGGGTCCCGTGGCAACGGTTCCCCAGAACACGATTCCAACTGCCCGCACGATGCCGCTGACCAGTGAGGTCGCGGTGGGGCTGGCACAACGAATTAACAAAGAGGTACTGCAGGTCTTGAATAGCTTCGATCAGGGCTCCACCGGCCGTGTCGCGGCGCTCCAGCGCGAACTGGTCGCGGCTGGGTTTCCGGAAGATGGGGCCGCAGCCATCGGGGGCGCGGCGACCGACGGCGATCCCACGAAGATCGCCGGCCTGTTCAAAGAACATCGCCCGGCGAATGCCAGCGTGCCCAAGACGATGGAAACATCGCATCTGGCCATTGCAACGTTTCGCAAGTCTTTTACCGAGTTGCTTACCAAGATGGCAGCCGGCAGTTCAGCCGCGGACATGGCAGCCAACATCCAAGCCGTCAAAGAACAGGCCACCAACCTCGGAGCGGCGGGACTCGCGGACGCCATGACGCTGACTCAGCAGGATCTCTTGATTCGCGACACGATCAACGGCGCGGTTCTCTCGTCCGTCCTAAGTGTCGGAGGGTCGGCGCCGCCTGCGGGATCCGTCACGGTCATCCGCCATCCCATGCTGGACGGCCAAACGTCTTACCTCGGCCTAGGCGGGGTGATCGTGACCCGATCCAACGACGATCGCATCATCGTCCAGAAGTCCACCGCGGGAGCTGCGCTCGGGCTGCCAATTTCCAACGATGCGCCGGTCCTCGATTCGAAGGCAACCTCTGCACCGAGGGGCATCATCATTTCCAATCCGTCGACAACCCGAACGACGCTGAGCTACAGATTGAACGGTCAGCAATACAACATTCAACCCAACCACACCCAACCGTTGGCGGTCGGAACCAGTTGGCAGATCGAATTCAGCACCAACGAAACGAATGCGGCCAACAAGAAGTACAGCCTGAAGGACGAGGGCACGTATGAGTTTGTCATCAAGGACGGTCAGTTGGATTTGCAGACTCAGGAGTTCAGCATCCGGGTGAATAATCCGGCCACCAGCAATACCATCTTGCGGTATACCGTCGACCAGATTCTGGTCGAGGTGCCTGCTGGATCGTCGGTGGACCACAAGTCGAAACTTCCGTTACTGATTCAATTCGACCGCGGCAATGGCAGTTCGACGGCCACGAAGTTACTGCAGACCAAGGGGGACTATTATTTTGCCTTGAATCGCGAATCCCAGTGGGAGCTGTACGCGGGTGAAGCGCCGGCTACCGTGAGCTCAAATGCCGATCAAATCGAGATCTCGCGTCCGGCGTTGGCTAGTCTGCAGAAGAACGCCGGTACGATGCTGTTTGAGTTCAAGGACAACGTGGTTCCGCCGCGTCCAGGAAATGGTCTGCTGGACTTACTCAAGGCCGCGCAGTAAAAAGGCGTAAAAGGTGGTCAGATTGGCCCGCAACGCATTCCGCTCTACGTATCGGCACAGCGTGTAGAAGGGCTGGTCCTTTTTCCCTCGCGTTTGCCTTATTCACCTACCAGGCCGAGTTCGGCGGCGCTGGCCCAGGGGCCGGCGTTCACCTCCGAGAGGGCACGGATCCGGACGTAACGACCGGTGGTGGGCTCGAAGGCGATCTCTTGCGGCTCGCGCGTTTTCGTGAACGCGGTCTTGGCGACGGGCTCGCCGAACGCATCGGGATCGTCGCTGACGGCGACCTCGATATCGCGGATGGTGCCGTTCCAGCCGTTGTCCTGCCGCGCCAGGTAACGCAACGCCCGCACGCGGTGGCTGGCGCCCAGGTCGATGACCAGTTCGTGCGGGTGCTTTTCCGGTTCGCTTCCAGAGAAACGAGTGTGCCAGACGGTCAAAGGATTGCCGTCGATGGCATTGGCGGCGAACTTCGCGTTGCCGACATTCTCGCTGCTGACCCGGGCGATTTTCCAATTCTTGCTCGCCAACACGCCTTCGGTGGGCCAGCGATGCGCGGCCTGATTGGTCTGCTCTTTCTTGCGCACGCCGCTGGGAGTGGCCTCGATGCTGGTGTCGTCGTGTTTGCCGTATTTGGCTCGGCGGTCCCGCTCGTGCCGTTCGGTGGTGGTGAAGGTGCCTTCGACCGCCGGCTGGTGCGCGGCGGCCGCCAGTGCTTTCAGCTTGGCCAGCACGTGGGGGTGTTGGGCTGACACGTCGTTCGATTCGCTGGGATCGGTGCTCAGGTCGTACAGTTCCCAATCCCCGCCGGTTTTCGGCTGGACGGCTCGCCAATCGCCTTGCCGAATGGCGGTCCAACTGCCGATTTCCCAGTACAGGTACTCGTGCTGCTTCTGCGGATGTCCGGCGGCTTGCTGGCCGACCAGCGTGGGCAGGATGGAAATGCCGTCGATATCGGCTGGCGGAGTGCTGCCGGTCACCTCGGCGATCGTCGGCAGCATGTCCGGGAAGTAGCAGAGATGATCGGAGACCTGGCCGGGAGCGATCTTCCCTGGCCAGTAGGCGACGAACGGGATTCGCAGCCCGCCTTCGTAGAGATTGCCCTTTCGGCCGCGATACTCGACGCCCGTCTGCGGATGCTTGTTCGCGCCGTGGATGCCGCGGGGATATTCGGGCGAGGCGAAGTAGTCGGCCCCGCCGTTGTCGCCGCTGAACATGACCAGTGTCTGCTCTGCGAGGCCCAGTTCTTTGAGCAGCTCGAGCAGATCGCCCAGTTGGCGGTCGATCATCGTGACCATCGCGGCGTAGCGGCGGGCGGGTTCCGGCCACGGCTTGTCTTGGTACATGGCCCAGGCCGGATCGGAGTCCGGGATATCAAAAGCACCGTGCGGCGGTGTGACGGGCAGGTAGCAGAAGAACGGCTTGTCCTTGTGCTGCCGGATAAAGTCGACCGCGCCCTCGAAGATCACGTAGTGCGAGTAGGTCTCGCCGTCGCTCAGTCCCCGGTTGCCTGCCAACGGCACTTCCTCGCTGTTGCGCAGAATGTACGGCGGATAGAAACTGTGGGCATGAACCTGGTCGTAGTAGCCCAGGAAGACGTCGAAGCCATGCCGCTCGGGCACGCCCGTGGAATCTCGCCCGCCGCAGCCCCACTTGCCGAACCCGCCGGTGGCGTAGCCCTTGCGTTTGAGCATCGAGGCGATGGTTTCCTCTTCGGCCCGCAGCGGAGTCCCGCCGCCGTTGACGCGGACGGAGGTATGACCGCTGTGCTTGCCCGTCAAGAAGCTGCAGCGCGTGGGCGCGCATACCGAGGAGCCGGCGAACAGGTTGTTGAAGCGGATCCCCGCCGCGGCCATCCGGTCGAGATTGGGCGTCCGGATGTTGGGGTTGCCCATGTACGAGACTTCGTAGTATCCGAGTTCGTCCGCCATCATGTAGACAACGTTCGGCGGACGAGTCTCCGCGGTCGCCGACGACACCAAAAACAATAGTCCGAGGCAGGCAAGTACGGCACGATGCATGCTGGAGTTCCTTTCGAAAAGTGCTTTTCAATCGAGCCCGTCTTCGTGTTCTACCAGGGGTACTCGATGCTGTATACCGCTCACAGTGGGCATTGGCTCGTTGAACCCAATATTTCGCAACCTGGTTTACGTTGCAACGACCCGTCTTCCGGGGGGGCGTAGGTTTTAGGTCGGAGGGCGAGGAAGAATTCGGCTGAGGATTTTCGCCGGAGCAGGAAAACCGAGACGTTGGAGAAGCTCGCGCTGACGAGTGGTCAGGCGAGTCGGCTGCACTTCGCGACCGAGACGAGTGTAATGAACCAAGAGCGTATAACTGCTGAAGGCTTGCAGGAGTTGCTGCGCGGTGACGCGCTGCTCTTTGAGCGGCATTGGCAGGTACGCTCTGCCGATAGAGATGCTGCAGGAGGCAGTACAGCATCAGCGTGATCGCCAACAGAAACACCAAGGCTTCGATTCGTTCCGGCGTGTGCAGATACAGGGGGTGAACGGCCAGAGGGCCTTTGAATTGGCGGTTGACGTGCTCCGAGTAGATCTGCTCTTTGTACTTCCGGAACAGCTGGTCGCCGCTGGCTTGGTCAAGCGGTACCGTGGTGACCAGCGCCGAGTAGCCGTCATACTGCTCATCCGCCTGGACGGCCTGGGCGTTGAACGTGAACACGAATCGATGGGTGGGCCGTTTTTTGCCGCGGGTCGGTGCCGGCAAGGCCGCACGCTCCTGCTTCGTCAACGGCACCATTTGCCAATCGAAATACTTACAGATCTGTGGCGATGAATGGGACGGGAATCTCCAGAGGGATAGTCAAGTGACGCGCGGGCGTTGTATAGTTGTGAACGGGTTCTTTCCGAACAAGCATCGACCAGCAACTGCCATGCACTTTCACAAAGGCATTATCCTCGCCGGCGGGGCGGGCACGCGTCTGCACCCGATGACGTTAGCGGTCAGCAAACAGTTGCTGCCGGTGTACGACAAACCGCTGATCTATTACCCCCTGTCGGTCTTGATGCTGGCCGGGATTCGCGACGTGCTGTTGATTTCGACTCCGGAAGATGTCGGCAGTTTCCAGCGATTGCTGGGGGACGGCAGCCGGTGGGGCATGACGATCTGCTACGCCCCGCAACCGCGGCCGGAGGGACTGGCACAAGCGTTTGTGATCGGCCGCCCGTTCGTGGGCCAGGATCGCGTAGCGCTGGTCCTGGGCGACAATATCTTCTATGGTCAAGGCCTGCAGGCGATGCTCCAGCAAGCGGCTCGCCAAGCGTCCGGCGGCACGATCTTTGCCTATCCGGTCCGCGATCCGCAGCGGTACGGAGTCGTCGAGTTTGACGGTGCCGGGCAGGCCGTTTCGCTGGAGGAGAAGCCGCGTCAGCCGAAATCGAACATGGCGGTGCCGGGGTTGTATTTCTACGATAACCAGGTGTTGGACATTGCGGCCAATCTAAAGCCATCCGCGCGCGGCGAACTGGAGATCACGGACGTCAACCGAACTTACTTGGAGCGTGGCCAATTGCATGTCCAGCCGCTCAGCCGCGGTTTTGCCTGGCTCGATACCGGCACGCCGGAATCGCTATTGGAAGCGTCAACGTTCGTCGAGGTCATTGAAAAACGCCAGGGACTCAAGATCTGCTGTCCGGAGGAGATCGCGTTCCGCATGGGATACATCGCGAGGAGCCAGCTGCTGGCCTTGGCAGAATCGCTGAAGAACAGCTACGGTGATTATCTGGCGGGTGTAGCGGCAATGACGAGCGAGGACCGAGGGCCTCGGACGTGACGCATTCCTTCATCGCCGTCATCGGGTCCGGCGGCCAATTGGGCAGCGAGCTGTTGCGACAACTCGGCGCCGCGGCGGTGGGGCTGGACCTGCCGCATTTCGATTTGACCGAGCGGCTGGGCGTGCTGGCCACGTTGCAGTCGCTTCGGCCGCAGGCGGTCATCAACACGGCGGCGTATACACGGGTGGACGAAGCGGAGACGGCGCCCGAGCGGTGCTGGGCGATCAACGCCGACGGCGTCGCGCATCTGGCAGAGGCCTGTCGAGCGTTGAATTGCCCGCTGGTGCAGATCAGCACGGACTATGTCTTTGGCGGGGATGTCCGGCGGCGCACGCCGTACCGCGAAGACGATGCCCCTGGTCCGCAAGGCGTCTATGCCCAAAGCAAGTTGGCGGGCGAACGGAACGCGGCCCCGTGGGAGCGACACTTCATCGTGCGGACCTGCGGCTTGTACGGCCCCCCCGGCCCGCGTTCGGCCGGCAATTTCGTCGCGACCATGCTCCGCCTGGCGGAAACAGCCGAGCGGATCCGCGTGGTTGCCGACCAATATTGCTCGCCCAGCTACGCGCGGCACGTGGCCCGAGCCATTGGTTTTCTCCTGCTGAACGTCGAGGCTTACGGCACCTATCACGTCGTCAACGGCGGCGCGACGACTTGGCACGCGCTGGCGGTCGAGGTCTTCCGTCAAGCGGGGTTGGAGGTGGAAGTCGAGCCGATCACGACCGACCAGTACGGGGCGCTCGCCCCGCGTCCCGCCTACAGTGTACTGGACACGACCAAGTATCATGCCTTGCCGGGAAGGCCGCCCATGCCGACGTGGCAGGAGGGCCTGCGAGAGTACTTGGGGCGAGCCTAGAAATCGCCGATCGGTTCACCGTCGTTTCGTGCCGCGAGGCAAACGAGCGTTGTCGGGGCCGGGAACCGAACGAGTCTCTGGCAGCCTGTGCCACGGCGGGCGTTTCGGCATCGCGACAAGTGCCGGGCAGGCTGCTATAATTGTTGCGGCCGGGGCATGGGGCCCGCAGATTCACACCGCACGAAGGAGCCCTCCGATGGAATTGCGTTCGCTGGCACGTATCGTATTGCTTGGTTGTTGGACCGTATTGGCCGGCTGTTCCGGCGTTCAAGACAAAGCGGTGCCGTCCTCGACCGTCCAGGACAACGGTGGGCAAGACGTGTCGGCCCAGCAACCTGCCGCCGACAGGCCCCTTGCGCCGCCGGCCGAACCGTCGGTCCGCTACGTCTCCTCCCTGGCGGATGCGGCGGGTTCCGCTCGAGCCGTGGTCGTGGAAGGGTTTCCTTTGGTCCACACGCGGCAACTGCGGCCGCTCGACCAGGACGGAAACCTGGTCGGCGAAGGGTCCGCCGAGCAACAGATCGAACAGGTTCTGGGCAACCTGGAAGCGGTGCTGGACGCCGCCGGCTCGGAGCTGAACAAGCTGGTTCGGCTGAACATCTATGCCGACACGCCGCAGACAGCGGATCAACTGGGCGAGCAGTTGACCAAGCGTTTGGACGAAGCGATTCGTCCGGCGATCACCTCGGTCGTCACGCCGCTGCCCGATCCCCGGATGCTGGTCGCCGTCGATGCGGTCGCGATTGCGGCGGATCAGGGCTCGACGGTCTCGCTGCGGCGCTGCGAGGCGGTCGCCGGTGACTCGGCTTGTGCCGATACCGCCGTGCTGCCGCGGGGCGGCGTGGTCTATCTGTCAGGGCATCCGGAGAAAGGCTCGCTGGCCGAAGCCGCGGCGAAATCGCTAAGCACGCTGCTGCAGATCGCGGCGGAACTGAAACTCGACCGTTCGCACATCGTGCAACTGAAGGTGTTCGTGCAGCCCGCCTCGGCGGCGGACGAGGTTCTGGCCGAGATCAAACGGCAGTTTACCGGCCAACTGGTCCCACCGGTCGTGTTTGCCGAATGGATCGCCACGGCGCCGGTCGAGATCGAAATGATCCTCCACCAGCCTTTGGCGGGCGGGGGCTCGGGCGAGACCGTCGCCTACCGCACGCCTGCGGGCATGAAGGCTTCGCCCACGTTCAGCCGCGTCGCGCTAGTGCAGACCGAGCAGCAGATCTATACCTCCGGCTTGACCGCTCGCACCGCGGGCGACGGCGAGGTCCAGGTGCGGGACGTGTTTGCCCAGTTGCAGCAGTTGCTGGACGCCACGGGCAGCGATCTGCGGCACCTGGTCAAGGCGACGTACTACGTCTCGGACGACGATCGCACGGAGGGCAGTTCGAGCGCCCTGCTGAACAAACTCCGCCCCGAGTACTACGATCCCCAGCGTCCGCCCGCGGCGTCGAAGGTCAGGGTGCATGGCGTGGCCCAAACGGACCGCACGCTGACGATGGACATGATCGCCGTCGGCGCGGGCCGATAGGGGCGCCCGCGTAAGGATGGGGGAAGCAACAACTTCAGTGTTCAGCCGAGGAAAGCCTGGGCGCCAACCTGTTCTGAGGATTTCTCATGACACATTCAGCTTCCCGCCGCTGGGGCGGCGTTGTGCTGGCGTTGTTGCTGTCGGCGTCCCTGCCGGCTCAAACCGCGGGTCGAGTCGAACTGGAATTGATCACCGAGCCCGGGCTTCCCGTGAACGCCGCGCAACGCTGGCTGGCGGCGCTAAAAGATGCTCCATTCAGCTCGATTCGCATCCGGTCCGCCAATCCCGGCGACAAGGTCGAATTGCGGCAGCGTGGTGGAGCGGGTTCCCGCGCGTACCAAGTCATCGGCATGCTGACTGAACGCAATACGCTGCTGCTACCCGGCGGCGAATTTCGCATGGGCGACACGAGCGGCCTGCGGGAGTGGCTCGCCAAGATCCAGGAGGGGGGCGAAACCCGGCTGCAAGAGACCCCGGGCCCGTTCGGATTGACGCCGACTCAGCTGGTGGCCGTTCACCAGGCGTTGAGCGTGCCGACCGCGTTCAGCACGCGCGGCCAGCCAGCCTTTGCGGTGCTGAAACGGATCGCCGGCGGATTGTCGCTGCCGTTCGCCGCGGATGCCGAGGCGCGTCAGGCGATGGCGGGCGACGAGGCGGTGGGGGACGAATTACAGGGGTTGACTGCCGGAACCGCGATGGCGGCCGTTTTGCGCCCGCTGGGGCTGGTCATGGCCCCGAAGAAGCAGGCCGACGGGACCGTCAAACTGGAGATTACGGACGTCCGCCGCGCAGCCGCGTCCTGGCCCGTCGGCTGGCCGCCGCAGAAGCCACCCCGCGAGACGGCGCCCGAGCTGCTGACGTTTTTGAATGTCGAGATCGAGAATACCCCCTTGGCCAGTGCCTTGGATGCCATCCGCACGCGGCTCGCTCTGCCGCTGTTGTTCGACCATAATTCTTTGGCCCGGCAGCGGATCGACCCGGCGGAAGTCAAGGTCTCGCTGCCGGCGGGCCGGACCTACTACCAAGGCGCCATCGACCGGCTGCTGAACCAGGCCCAGTTGAAAAGCGATTTGCGCGTGGACGAAGCCGACAAGCCGTTCCTATGGATTTCGACGCTCAAGAAGTAACGAGGGCCTGGACATGCGATTGCACCTGCTGGGTACGGCCGGATATCATCCCAACGAGTTCCGCGATACGCCCTGCCTGATGCTACCCGAGTGCGGGGTGCTGTTGGATGCCGGGACGGGCATGCATCGGATGCGCCAGCTGGTGCAGACGCGCAGCCTGGACATTTTCCTGACCCACGCGCATCTGGATCATGTCGTCGGCTTGACCTACCTGACGGGCTTGCTGTACGACCGGGACATGGACCGCATCCGAGTTCACGGCGAGGCGGAGAAGCTGCGGGCGTTGGACGAGCACCTGTTTTCGGCGTTCCTGTTTCCCGTGCGGCCCCCATTCGCCTGGTGTCCGCTGACTGCGCCGGTGAGTCTGCCGGACGGCGGCCTGGTGCGCTGGTTCCCCCTGCAGCATCCAGGCGGCGCGGTGGGCTATCGCATCGATTGGCCGGACCGCTCGTTGGCCTACGTGACCGACGCCACGGCGACGCCCGACGCTGTGTACCTGGACGCGATTCGCAACGTCGACTTGCTGGTCCACGAGTGCTTCTTTCCTGACGGCTGGGAGCAGCGGGCGGAGTTGACCGGCCACTCGTGCCTGACGCCCGTGGCGCACGTCGCGCGGCAGTCCGGCGCGCGGCGTTTGGTCCTGGTCCACATCAATCCCCTGGCAAGCCAACCGGATCCGTTCGGCCTGGAGGCCGTCCGCGAGATTTTTGCCCCAACGCAGATCGGTCGGGACGGGATGGTGGTCGAGTTTTAGAAACGATCTGCGATCATCCCATCTGCTGCGGCTCGACTAGTCGCTGGTAAAGAACTGCTCCAGCCGCAGAAAGACCTCGTGCTCGGCGTCGTGACGCTGAACCTCCAGGACGTCCGCCAGCTTCTCCATCTGCCGGATCAGCTGTTCCAACCGCTGGTCTTCGCGTACACGCAGCCAAATCCGGCTGGTTCGCCCGCCGTTGACCGGCATGCACAGAATCCCGTCCACGTTGAACGCGCGGCGGGCAAACAAGCCGCAAATGTGGGACATCACGCCCGGATGGTTCAGAACGGTCAGCTCCAACACCGTATGGGACGGCGACGTTGACGAAGGACGGGGCTCTTCAAGCACACGTGTCGACATTGGCTTCTCCTTCCAGCATGTCTCGGTTGGCGGCGCCAGGCGGCACCATGGGGAACACAAACTCGTTGACGTCGATCCGCGCATGAATCAAGCAGGGCCCGGGACGGGTGATGGCTTCTTCCAGCAAGGCAAGTGGTTCGGCGCTGGCAGCCAAATCGTAGGCCGGCATTCCGAACCCGGCGGCGATTTGTGCAAAGTCCACGCTGGCCTGAAATCCGGACGCAAAGAACCGCTTGCCAAAGAACAAGTCCTGCTGCTGATGCACCAGGCCCAGCGAGCGGTTGTTCATCACCACGATCTTGACGTTGACGTCTTCCTCGACGGCCGTCACCAATTCCTGAATATTCATCAACAGGCTGCCGTCGCCGCTGAAGCAGATCACGGGACGGTCGGGGCAAGCCAGCGCCGCGCCGATCGCCGCCGGCAGTCCGAAGCCCATCGTCCCCAGACCGCCCGAGGTCAACAATTGACGCGGGTGGCGGAACGGATACGCCTGGGCGGTCCACATCTGGTGCTGCCCCACGTCGGTGGTCACGATCGCGTCATCGCCGGCCAGGCGGGCCGTTTGCAGAATCAAGCCGTAGGGCATCCGCACATCGGCGGCCCCGGGAGTGATCAGGGGGTACTTCTGTTTGAGTTCTGCCACGCGCGCCAGCCAGTCCGGCCGCGCGTTGCGCCGCACTCGCGGCAACAGCGTTTGCAGGACCTGGCCCACGTCGCCGGTGATCCCCACGTGCGCCGCCTTGATCTTGTCCAGTTCGCTGGGGTCGATGTCGATGTGAATGATCTTGGCGTGCGGACAGAACTGCGCCACTTTACCGGTGGCCCGATCGTCAAAGCGAACGCCGGCCGCGATCAACAGATCGCACTCCTCCAGCACCAGGTTCGTATAGCGAGCGGCATGCATGCCCAGCATCCCCAAGGTTCGCGGATGATCGGACGGCACGGCGCCCAAGCCCATCAGCGTCATGGTGGCTGGAATCGAAGCCTTTTCCGCCAGGGCGGTTGCCAACTCGCTGGCGTTTGCCTGGATCACGCCGCCGCCCAGGTACAGCACGGGACGACGCGCGGCGTCGATCATCGCCGCGGCGCGTTCGACGTCGGCGGCATCCGCGGCGGGCGGAGAATCCGGCCGCCCCGGTTCGGGCCAGGCGTCGAACGCAACCATCTCGTTCTGCACATCCTTCGGCACGTCGATCCACACCGGTCCGGGACGGCCGGACGCAGCGATCCGGAACGCTTCCGGAACGGCCTCCAACAACTCGCCCGCCGACCGCACCAGAAAATTGTGCTTGGTGATCGGAATGCTCAAGCCATACGTATCGACCTCCTGAAAAGCATCGGTTCCGATCATCGCTCGCGGCACTTGCCCGGTGATGCACACCAGGGGGATCGAATCCAGTTTGGCGTCCGCCACGGCCGTCAGCACGTTGGTGGCACCGGGTCCGGAGGTGGCAAAACAGACTTCCGGCCGGCCGGTGGCGCGCGCCAGTCCTTGGGCGATGAAGCCGGCTGCTTGCTCGTGGCGGGCCAGTACATGGCGAATCTGGCGACTGTGGGAAAGGGCGTCGTACAGCGGCAAGTTCGCGCCGCCGGGGATGCCGGCAAGGGTGCGAATACCCTGACGCTCCAGCAGACGAACGATCGCCTGGGCGCCGGTGGTGCGGATCATCGCAGAGTTTCCTTTCTTGGCGACCGGGGCGACGAGCGGCGCGGGTCAGGATGCCAAGAAAGGCCAACCCCCGCCGGCACGTCGCGCCGGCGGGGGGTGGATCATGGTCTGGGAATTGGTGTCCGCTTGACCCCCTACGACGCGACGTCGTCTACGACGACGCCGAGCAGAATTACGACGCCTAGCAGCGCCACGGGGGCGGGCAGTCGAGCCAAGCTAGGATGGATGTCGCAGTTCATGGGGATTCAACCGAAAAAAGCAGAGACGGATTTCGCTTCCAACACCCAGAGTTTATGCTTCTTCTGTTATCGGCGTCAAGCGGTAATTTCTGAAAAAAAGGAGACCGGCCGTGAAATATCGTGGACTTGCCGTCGCCTTGTGCGTCGCCCTGGCTTACGCCGGCTTGTGCCGCGGGGACGTCGTTTTTGTCCGAGACGGCGTGCGGCGTCGCGGCAATTGTGGTCGGCCGCGATGCCTGCGACCAGGTGCAAGCCGCTGCAAATACGTTGTCCCAGTACGTGTTCGAAGCCTCCGGGGCACGGCTGCCGATCGTTCGCGCCTTGGTGCGCGAGCAAGCGGCCCTGTTGTTGGCTCTGGCGGATGACACGACCGAGCGTATTCCGGACAATGTTTTCCTGACAGGCTGTTTTCCGGACAGGCCCTCAACGGACCGAGCGACGTCAGTTACAATAACGCTGGATTTGGGCAGTGGGCAAAGGGCGGAGGGCAGAAATTTGAAATCTCAAATCTCAAATCTCAAATCTCAAAATGTCAAACCTCAAATCTGGAATCTGGAATCGGAAATCGGAAATCGGAAATTTTCGCTACGGGCACGACTTGCATTAGGAGTTGATCAACGATGAATCGACGTCCCTTCCTTTACGCGGGAATCGTTATGTTCGTTTCGCTCGTCGTGCTGGTTCACGCGGACCAGGTCCTGGTGTACGAAAAAGCCTCGTCATTCGGCACGGTACTGGTCACGGACGAAAACGGCTTGCGGGTGTTGCGGTTCGAGCGAGGCGGAGCGAGGCAGACGGTGGTCAAGTTGGGAGATCCTGACCACCTGGAGCTGCCTTATGCGCGAGTTGCCATGGTCAGTTTGGCGTTATGCGACGAACCCCGTCGGATTCTCGTCGTGGGGCTTGGCGGCGGATCCCTGCCGATGTTCCTCCGCAAGCATTATCCCACCGCGGAAATCGATGCGGTCGACATCGACCCCGAGGTGGTCTACGTGGCCAAGCGATATTTCGACTTTCGCGAAGACGGTCGGATGCGTGCGCACGTCGGGGACGGGCGGGAGTTCATCGAGCGGTATCGGCAGCCCTACGACGTGATCTTCCTGGATGCCTTCAGCAGCGACAGCGTGCCGGCTCATTTGACCACGCAAGAGTTTCTGCGGGCGGTGCGTCGGGCCGTGAAGCCGGGCGGAGTCGTGGTGGGCAACGTCTGGAGTCGCTTGTCCAACCCGTTGTACGACTCGATGGTCCGCACGTATCAGGAGGTGTTTGACGATCTGTACGTCCTGGAAGTCCCCGGCGCCGGCAATCGAATCCTGCTCGCCCTCCCGCGTCGCCAGACGCTCAGCCGCGACGAGCTCGCGGCGCGAGCCAGCAGAGTCTCGACCGCCCAACAGTTCCGCTTCGACCTGGGCGAACTCGCCGCGCAAGGCTTTCAGCACGCTCGGGAGAAGAATGCGGAGGGCCGCGTGCTCCGGGATGCCGATTTGGCGCCAAGGCGTTAACGGCGGGGTGTCACGTCGTTTGGTATAGGGTGGATGCTTGAAAGCACGCATCAAGATAATCTGTGCCGAGCCCCTTGGTTCGAAATCTTTCCACATCCGCTTGCCTGCCTACCGAAGCGGGGATAGGATGCAATTGGAGTTGCACGGGACGGGAGGCTCGTGCATCAACCCGGAATCATCGCTGCACATCGAAGGAACGCCAAATGATCCATTATACATGCGACCGCTGTAAGCGAAGAATCGACCCGGCAAAGGAAATCCGACACGTGGTGCGCGTCGAAGTGCAGTCGGTCCTGGAACCGCTGCCTGGCGACGATTTGGAGGACGATCGCGACCACCTGCTGGAGATCGACGACCTGCTGGATGCGATGGACTTGGAGGAAGAAGACTTCCTGCAGGACGACCTCCCCCAGCAACTGCGGTTCGATCTGTGCTCGGACTGTTATCGCCGGTACATCCGGGATCCGCTGGGCTTGGAGCCCTCGTTGAACGTCGGTTTTAGCTCCAACTGAGGCATCCGGCCCGCTCATGGTTGGTAATCGACGATCGTTCCGTCGCCGTCCCCGGCGGACTTGGCTGGTCTTTGTCCTGTTCATCGGATTGGCCTTGCTGCGGTGGGGACATGACCGCTGGCAGGGCGTCCCGCAACCTCTCTTCGAGCCGCCTTTGGCCGAAGGCGATTACATCGTGTTGCGCGTCGTGGACGGCGACACGCTGCTCGTGGCTCCCCCGCCGGGGGCTGCGGAAGCGGGCCGCGAACTCCGTTTGCGTCTGCTGGGTATCGACTGTCCGGAGAGCGTCAAGCCGAATCATCCGGTGGAGCCTTGGGGACGCGAAGCGGCGGAATTCACCCGCCAATTTGTTTCCGGGGGCGCGGTACGCCTGCGATTCGACAAACGCCGGCTGGATCAATACGACCGCTACCTGGCCTATGTGTTTGTGGCGGACAAGATGCTGAACGAGGAACTGGTCCGCGCCGGCCTGGCGCACGTGCTGGCCTATCCCGGCGATTCGGAGTCTATGACGCGGCGTCTGCGGGCGGCCGAACAGGAAGCTCGGCAATCGCGGCGTGGGATTTGGTCAGAGCAACCGGTTCGGCCGGCGCAAAGGCAGATCCGTTAGGGCTCGACCAGCAGTTCCGCTCGTAGCGTTTCGGCCTTGTCGTCACAGCAAGGATGACGCCTGGCTCGGCTCCCATTACGACGGCGTCAACCGCCAGCCGGTCTCCTCTCCCTGAGCCGGTGCCGTTACGCGGGCGGGCCGAACAGGGCGTCTTCGAGCGCTCGCCACAGGCGGAGCAATCCGGCGAGCATGATCAGGCAGAAGAACAGCACGGCGGGAATCAGCCAGCCCAGCGAGAAGATCGGTTTGGCGCGCTCTTCCCAGATCGGGTTCCACCACAACACCAACAACGCCGTGGCGATGCACAGGTACGGGCCGTAGGGGATATCGCGACGCCGCGTGAGCAGCCACTGGATCACCGAGACCGCCACAGCGACAAACGGCGCCAGAAAGAAGACCAGCAGCGAAGCTTGCCAACCGACGTAGACGCCGATCATGGCCATCAGCGTCACGTCGCCGAATCCCATGGCTTCCTTCTGGAGGCTCAGTCCGCCCACGATCCGTACCGCCCAAATCAGCCCGCCGCCGAAAGCCAAGCCCACCAGTGCCGTCAACAAGGCTCGCCAATGGTCGCCGCCGCAAAAAAACCAAACCGCTGCGATCCCGGCGGAACCACCGAGGGCCACCAGCGGATACAGTCGCCACATCGGCCAGCGAAACATGCTGGCCACGAGGTACCGAAGGCCGCGGATCCAGCCGCGCCGCAAGGTTGCCGTCTTGGGCCAAATCGCCAGGCACCACGCGACCAGGCAGGCCGCGCCGATCGCCAGCCCTGGCCAGGCATCCAGCGACGTCGGCCAGGCGTTCGGCGACGTCAGCAGCAGCGGCGCGACGCTGCTCCCGCCCAACCCCGTCGGCTGGGCGACCCACGGCGCCGCGGCGGGCACGAGCGCAAAGAAAACCAGTCCCAACAGCGCGCCCGGCACGGTGATGGCATCCGGAATCGTCTTTTCGTCAAAGTCGATGAACGTGGCCACCAGCATCAAGGCAAACAACATCACGTGGCCGGCGTATTGGGCGTGCAGCGTCCAGAGGTTGATAGCGCCGGCAGCCGCCTGCGGGACCAAGGCCGCCCGGTCGACTTCCCACCAGTACAACACGGTCAGCCCCGCCCCCACGGCAACTTCGATCAGCAAGGGCCGCACCCAGAACGCCCGGCCGTGCAGCAGCCATTCCCGCCGCAGGCCGAGCCAGCCGACGATGGGCAGCCGGTCCGTCCAGCGGCGGGGGGGCGCGCCGGCCGGGGGCCGCGACCAGGGACTGATCTCACGGCGATGCCACGCCAAGCCGTAGATGCCGCGGTTCAACTGGCCGGCGAGGGCCGCGCCCAGAACAAAGAGGAGCAAGTACCACAAGGGAATCACCGTTGAAATCACCATCGTTTCCTGCCGTTACTCATTCCACTTGGCCGGTCCAATGGCTCGTTTCAACGCCGTGCGCATCAACTCGACGGGGCCTGGCTGGCCCGTAAAGTGCTCGAATTGCATCGCGGCATTGCGCACGGCGACCTCGATCCCGGTCACCACGCGGCAGCCCACTTCGCGTGCCGTCTTGATCAGCAGGGTCTGTTCCGGATTGTAGACGGTCTCGATGACAATCATACCGCGGCGCAGGTACTTGGCGTCGATCGGCGATTCGTCCACGTTGGGGTGCATCCCCAGCGGCGTGGCGTTGACCAGAATATCCGGCTCGATTTTCGTCCGCTCGTACCACTGCACCGTGCGGCAACGGAGTTTATCCGCCAGCACCAAGGCCCGCTCGTGGGTTCGCGAGGCCAGGACGACGTCGGCGTCGCGGCGTTTCAGCGAGTGGGCGATGGCCTTGGAGATCCCTCCGGCCCCCAGGACCAGGGCGACGCGTCCGACCAGGGGCCGGCCCCGCTCCTCCTCGTGAAACACCGTGTCCATGGCGTCTTGGAAGCCGCGGAAATCCGTGTTGTAGCCGACGACCTCGCGGCCCTCGAACAAGATCGTGTTCGCGGCGCCGATGTTTCGCACGATGCCGTCGGCCTTGCTCAAGTGCTTCAGGACGTCGTCCTTGTGCGGGATCTCGACCGCCAAACCCTTGATGTCCAACTCCGGACACTCGCGGATGAATTCGGCCAACTCGTCCCGCGGCACCCGGAAGGGCACGAACACCTTGTTCAGGCAGGCTTCGCCAAAGGCCACGTTGTGCAGCAAGGGATTCATGCTCTGGGCGACAGGGTCGGCGATCACGCCGTACACCTCCGTGTCCGGGCCGATGCTGTCGTACCGATAAATGTCCCGCATCTGCGTGTAACCAACCTGTCCCGGCGCCAGCGTGCGATCCGGATGGAATGCCGCATACGTGAACGGGGCCCCAAACTTGCCGCCCAGGATTCGCGTCGGCGTGCCGATCTCGCCCATGCAAATCCCGATCGTCGGCACCTGGGCGTCCTTGACCAGCCGCAACATGCGAACGTTGTCGCTGGGACGATGCGTCAACGTGGCCAGCTTGACGATGTCCGGATCCAGCTTGCACATCCGCTGGTGGATCTCGTACAAATCATCCGGCGTGTCGCGGAAATTGTGATAGCTGATGATCCGTTTGGTCTTGCCGTAACGCGGGATGCCCCCCGCAATGTCCTCCTCCAAGTCGATGTAATCCGCCCCTTCCACAATCGCCGTGCGGAGCACCATTTGGCGAGCGTCCTCGTTGTCCGACCACTGGCCGCCGTCCTGCTGGCGGCGGCACGTGATGATGCAGGGACAAGGCCGATCGGCCAGCAGACGTTTCAAACTCAGTCGCGTGCGGATGTAGTCCACTCGCAATTCCACGAGCTGGACGCCCTGCTCGGCCAAATACCGATGTTCCGCGATTGTGTGCTTGTGACGGCCGCGGCCAATACATACGCAAATCATGGTCGAGGTTCTTTCGTGCAAGACGGTCGGTTCGATGCCTGTCAGAATATCCGCTGCGCGCCCTGCGGGCATCCTGGATGGCAAAATATTCGGCCCCTGAGGAATGGCATTTCGCCTGATCTTGAACCGCCTCCCTCCGGCGACACAGGCCCTATTCTAGAGCATCGCGTCGTGCTTTTCAATTTCGCCCGCTCAAGTCCGCTTGAAACGCTTGTCCAGCTCCTCGCGGGTGAATACCAGCGCCGTCGGGCGGCCGTGGGGGCAGTGATGGGTATCCTGGTAACAGTGCCGCTGGGCCAGCAAGGAGGTGATCTCGTCCGGCGTCAACCGGTCGCCGGCCTTGATCGCGGCTTTGCAGGAGATCATGTGCAGCATCTCGTCCAGCAGGTCGCGGCGCTGCGGGACGTTGCCGCCGGTCATCCATTGCTCGATAATCTGCCGCAGGACTTCGTGCGGATCGAAATTGGCCAGCATCGCCGGGTAGGTCGAGACCAGAATCGTATCGCCGCCGAAGGGCTCGATGTCGATCCCCAACTGGGCCAGGACCGCTTTGGCTTCCAGCGCCGCAGCCGCTTCGGCCGGGGTCAGCGAAACCGGTTCGGGAACCA
>Ga0351911_1008_pt1 | contig 95463 bp, 75 predicted proteins | sample TotcelHT113001L6_FD_206871 | JGI IMG/M metagenome (GOLD analysis project Ga0351911, IMG submission 206871) | Enriched cells from coal bed in the Powder River Basin, Montana, United States - Total cells T11 rep1 HSBNCT.T11.300.1.L6 ... | reverse complement strand
GCGAATCTTTTAATATAAAAAACATGACCTTGCTTTCAGATTATAAAAACTCTTCTTTCGGGATCAATTACGGTCTTTTGATAAAAGAATTGAATTTGCTTGCAAGAGCGGTAATCATCATTGATAAAAGCGATGTGGTCCGCTATGTCCAGATTGTTGATGAACAGACTAAAGCTCCGGATTATGAAAAAGTTTTAAGCAGCATAAAAAAGGTAATTAAAAATCCTACTTCAAAAAAAGCTAAAGAAGCAAATAGATGCTTGCCCTGCGAAGGGAAAATAAAAAAACTATCCAAAGAAAAAATAGACAAGCATATGGCACAGGCAAAAGACTGGGAGTTAGTAGAAGATAGAAAAATTGTACGGGAATTTAAGTTTAAGGACTTTTTAGAGACCAAATATTTTTTAGATTTAGTAGCTCTTCTTGCAGAAGAAGAAGGACATCATCCTTCTTTCACCATGACCTTTAACACTTTGAAAATCAGCCTTACTACCCATGCATCCGGCGGATTGACGGATAATGATTTCATTATGGCTAAAATGATCAGCGAGATGTATGGAAAAAATTAATCTTGATGATTTTTCTATCCTTATCGGAGGAAAAGCCGGCTTTGGAATAGATAATTCTAGTCTAGTGATTGCGCATCTTCTAAATGAAAGCGGTTATTTCATACATGTATATAGAGATTATCCTTCCTTGATTAGAGGAGGACATACTTTCTCAATCATCAGAGCATCTAAGAAAAAAATATCTGCGTTTGGAAATAAAATAGATTTCCTTCTGTCTCTAAACAAAGAGACCCTTGATCTGCACAGGATGAGGCTTAAAGAAGGATCAGTTATAATTTATGATTCTAAAATTGAGGCAACAAAAGGCATTCCAATTGATCTTGAAAAAATTATTAAAGAAGAAAAAGCCCATGAGATAATGCGCAACTCTATATTGATAGGAGCCCTTTGTAAAAATCTTGGAATCGAGTGGGATTCTTTAGTTAAAGTTTTTCAAAAGCATCTTTCTAAAGAACTGGATCTGAATTTGAAGGTGGCTAAGCGCGGATACGATGAGATGGCTGTAAATTATAAAATTATTGCAAGTGATCTCAGAAGGCCTTTATTAACCGGAAATGAAGCTCTTGGCTTAGGGCTTTTGAATGCCGGCCTTGAAGCCTACCTTGCTTATCCGATGACCCCTTCTTCTACCATTTTGCATTTTTTGGCAGAGATAGCGCCCGACTTTAATCTGCAGGTTATACATCCCGAAAGTGAAATTGCTGTTATGCTTATGGGGCTTGGTTTTTCTTATATGGGAAAAAAGGTGGCAGTCGGCACTTCCGGCGGAGGCTTTTGTTTAATGACGGAAGGTTTAAGTTTTTCTGCAATGGCTGAACTTCCCATCACTATCATCATGGGGCAAAGAACGGGCCCAAGCACCGGGCTTCCAACTTATACGGCTCAAGCAGATCTGAATTTTGTTCTGCATGCCGGCCATGGAGAATTTTTGCGGTTGATAGTTGCTCCTGGAGATGCCGAGGAAGCATATTATTGGGCGGGACTTGCTTTAAACCTTTCTTGTAAATATCAAATTCCATCTATTATTTTGACCGATAAAACCCTGGCAGAGGGCGCATTTAGTTTCGAAAAAGAGGATCTGGAAATCAAAGACGAAACTTTCAAGTGGGACGGGACAGGAGTTTATAAAAGATATTCAAATAGTGAAAATGGAGTTTCACCTTTAGCTGTGCCTCCGGAAAAAGGCGCAGTTATAAAAGCAAGCAGCTATGAGCATGATGAGGCGGGAATTACAACTGAAGATCCCAAAATAACGAAATCGATGCAGGAGAAACGATTTAAAAAAGAAAAGTATCTAATCGAAGATTTGAAAAAATTAAAAACTGTCAATGTTTTGGGAGATCTAAAAAGTTCTAAAGCGATTCTTTGCTTTGGCTCAAATAAAGGCGTGTGCGCTGAAGTGGGAGAGAAACTTAAAATGAGAGTAATTCAACCTCTTGTTATAAATCCTTTTCCAAAAGAAGCGCTTTTAGAGGCTTTCAAGGGAGTAAAAAAAGTTTTTTGCGTAGAAAATAATATTAAAGGGCAGCTGGCCGATCTTTTTACTTTTCATGGATTTGAAATTGATAAAAGAATTTTAAAATACGATGGAAGGCCTTTTACATTAGATGAATTGGAAGAGAAACTGGGAGACAAGTTATGAGCATTAATCTAAATACCAATGCAGAAAACACCTGGTGCCCTGGCTGTGGCGATTTTGCGATTTTAAATGCTGCCAAATTTGTTTTAAGCAGTCTAGTTTCCGAAGGAACTCCTCTTGAAAATTTTGTTATAGTAAGCGGTGTCGGGTGCCATGCTAAAATTGTAGATTATATAAATGTAAATAGTTTTTATTCTTTGCATGGCAGAGCTGTTCCGGCTGCTGAAGGCATTAAGCTGGCAAATAAGGGAATGAAGGTGATTGTCTTTGTAGGAGATGGAGATGTTTACGGTGAAGGGATTGAACATTTAATTTTTGCTGCGAAAAGAAATTTAGACATTACTGTCATCGTACACAATAACAGAGTGTATGGTCTCACAACAGGCCAATATACACCCACGTCGCCTCTTGGGTATAAGGGAAGGTCTACTCCGCAGGGAACTTTAGAAAGGCCCTTTAACCCTTTAGATCTAATGCTTGCCTCGGGAGCAACATTTATAGCAAGGGGAGCCTCGCATGGAATAGAGCTTTTGAAGAAGATTTTTAAAAGCGCTATTTTACATAGAGGATTTTCTTTGGTAGATGTGCTGCAAGTGTGCGTGACCTATTACAATATGTATGAATATTATAATAAAAGAGCTTATGAATTAACCGATCATGATTCTAAAAACTATGAAGCTGCGTTAAAAAAAATAAGGGAGTGGAACTATAACGACGATGCTTCAATCGGACTTGGAATTTTTTATCAAAAAGAAGCGCCTTGTTTTGAAGATAATGTTTTTAAAAATCGTGTGGACAAAACGGCCGGCATTAAAAAAATTTTAGAGAAAAAAACTTGAAAATTTGAGGGAAAATAGATGAAACCAAAAATAATGGTGCTTTATTACAGCATGCATGGAAATACCTTTGCAATGGCAAAAGCTGTAGGCAAAGGCATTGAAGAAGAGGGAGGAGAGCTTTTATTGAGAACTGTGCCGGACCTTCTTCCTAAAGAGCTTGTAGAAAAAGATGAAAAAATCAAAAAGTTCAAACTGCTTCAAAAAGATGTTCCTATCGTAAAATTAGCCGAGCTTGAAAAAATTGATGCCTTAATTTTGGGCTCTCCTACTCGTTTTGGAAATATGTGCTCTCAGCTTAGAAACTTTTTAGATCAGACCGGATCTCTATGGATGAAAGGATCTTTAATAGGAAAACCTGCAGGGGTCTTTTGCTGCACTGCGTCTTTGCATGGAGGCCAGGAAACAACTCTTATTTCGATGATGTTTACCCTTCTGCATCATGGAGCCATGATCTTAGGCGTTCCATATAGTGTAGAAGAACTGGTGAAGACTAAGAAGGGAGGAACTCCTTATGGCCCGACTGCTGTGGTAGGAGTAAATGCCGATGAACCCCCAACTGATATGGACCTGAAAATTAGCAGAGAGCTCGGTAAAAGGATTACTAAAGTCACCAAGAAATTGCTTTGATTTAAAATATTTGAATATTTTTTAAGAAAAAAAAGCGCCTAAAAAACTAATGTTTATTAGGCGCTTTTTTTTAGATTAATTATTTACACATTGAACAAGAACATCCAGCGCGATGTTTTTTTGTTGTTTTAGCTTTTTTAACTTTTTTTGTTTTTGTTGTTTTTTTTGCTGCTTTTTTCGCCATAAGATCCTCCTTGATGCGATAATTTTGAGATATAGAAAGATCTTATTTTTAAATCAATAAAAATAAAAATTATTCTTGTTTTTTTTAAAAAAAGTGTTAGAAAGAAGTTATGAAAATTTATGATTATATTTTTATTGGAGCGGGAAGCGGTTTAATCACACTCTCTGCTTTGGAGAAAAAAAAATTTAAGATCGCCCTCATTGAAGAAGGCCCTCTTGGAGGAACCTGCTTGAATAGAGGATGCATTCCTTCAAAAATGCTCATCGCAGCTGCAGATTTTTACCAAAATCTCAGCAAAGAAAAAAAATTTCATATCGGCCTTGGTGAAAAAAAAATCGATTTTGATTCTATTATAAAAGATGTCAAAAAAATTATCATGAAGGAGGAAAAAGAACTTTCTTCCTATTATGAAAAAAGCCCCTATGTCGACCTTTACCGCTCTCATGGCAGATTTATCTCGCCCTATGCAATAGAGGTTGATGGGAAAATCATTAAAGGCAGAAATATCATTTTAAATGTTGGAGGAAGGCCGCGCATACCGCCGATTGACGGTTTAAAAGATACTCCCTATATCACTTCCGATGATATTTTAAATATAAAGACAAAGCCAAAAAAAATGGTTGTGATTGGCACTGGCTATATAGGAGTGGAATATGGATTTTTCTTTGGAGCCTTGCAAACAGATGTACATCTTATTGGAAATAGAAAGGTTTTGGAATCCGAGGATCGGGATATAGTAGACGAGTTTAAAAAAGGCATTGGCAAATACTGTAATTTTCATGAAAATTGCGAAATTAAAAAAGTGACTTATAAAAAAGGCAATTTTTCGATTGATTTCATAGAAAACAAAAAAAGAAAAAAAATAAGCTGCGATACTCTTTTAGTGACTACCGGAAGAGAGCCTAACACTCAGGATTTGGGGCTTGAAAACACTTACATTGAACTTTTAAAAAACCAGCTCATAAAGGTAAATAATTATTTAGAAACTACTCAAAAAAAAGTATGGGCTTTTGGAGATTGCATAGAGGGCTTCTTTTTTAAACATAGCGCCAATTTTGAAGCTCAATATTTAAAAGAATATTTCCTCTCGAGAAAAAAAAGAAAAATTGCTTATCCGGAAGTTCCGTATGCTGTTTTTTCTTATCCTGAGATTGCATCTGTCGGAAAAAAAGAAAAAGATTTAAACAGGGAAAGCTATTTTATAGGCAAAGCAAGATATACTGAATCTGCAAGGGGAATAAGCCTTAAGGAAGAATTGGGATTTGCGAAGCTTATTTTCGATAAAAAAAGTAAAAAACTGATTGGAGCTCAGATTGTCGGGGCGGAAGCTTCGAATATGATACATATTCTAATCGCCTTAATGTCAAAAAAATCAAAGTTGGAAGATCTGATGAATTTTATATACATACATCCGGCTCTTCCTGAAATAATTAAAAAAAGTGCAGAAGACGCTTTTTTGAAAATATCTTAAAGAAGAAAAAGAATTCTTTTTCAAAAGAAAATAAAAAAATAAATCTGAAAAAGTGAAAAAGCTTATTGAGCGATTTTAAAAAAGATAAAATCTTCTTTTCGTGAAAAAAATGAATAAAGTATATTTAAAAAATAGTTAACTTTTTTAAGAGAAAAAAATGAAAAACATTCCCGTTTTTGATGGACATAATGATTCTATTTTGGAGGTTTTTACTGAAAAAAGAAATTTTTTTGTAAAAAATGAAGAAGGCCATATCGATCTTCCTAGAGCAAAAGAAGGTAGCATGAAGGCGGGATTTTTTGCTATTTGGATCCCTCCTGAAAACTTGGAGGAAAGAACCCCTAGATATGGACTGAAGACTTTCAAGAATGGATGGGAAGTGGAATATGCGAAACCGCTTAACTTCGAGTATGCAAAAAAATTTACAAACGATCTTTTAGAGCTTAGTTATTCTCTTGCCAAGTCCAAAGAAATAAAGATGGTAAAAAAGATAGAAGATCTTGATGAATGCTTTCAAAAAGAGCTTTTGGGAATGATATTGCATTTCGAAGGTGCCGAAGCTATAGATGAAAATCTTTCCAATTTAGAATATTACTATGAAAAGGGCTTGAGGTCTTTAGGTTTTGTATGGAGCCGATCAAATGTTTTTGGATATGGCGTCCCTTTTAAATTTCCGTCATCGGGCGATATTGGCCCCGGTTTAACTCTAGCCGGAAAAAAACTTGTCTCTAAATGCAATGAGATGGGCATTATCATCGATCTTGCCCATATCAATGAAAAGGGCTTTTGGGATGTAGCAAAGCTAAGCAAGGCCCCTTTAATTGTTTCTCACGGCAATGTTCATGCGCTTTGTCCCTGCAGCAGAAATTTAACAGACAGGCAGATTGACGCTGTTGCAAGCAGCGGAGGGATTATCGGTATTAATTTTTCAATACTGTTTTTGAGAAAAGATGGAGAGCTTATCGCTGATACGCCCCTGAAGTTAATTCTCGACCACATAGACTATATTGTAAAAAGGGTAGGCGTTGATCACGTTGGTTTTGGTTCTGATTTTGATGGAACCCAGGTTCCAAACGACTTAAAAAGCGTTGCGGACATGCCGAAGTTATTAGAAGATTTGAAAAATAATGGCTATAAGCATGAGGATATTGAAAAAATTGCTTATAAAAACTGGCGAAGGGTCATCAAAGACAGCTGGAAATAGAGCTTTAATAAATCACCTAGCACTCTAAAGATTATTAAAGAGAGTTTAATAATTCATTTCCATATTTGCGAAGCAGGCTGAATTGATGCCTTGTCTGAACAAAAGATTCGCTTCTTTCTTTTCTGCAGTGAACTATGATATTGATCAGCTCCTGTTCGAAATTATCTTTGTCGATCTCGCCTTTTTTTATTTTTTCTTCTAAAATTAGAGCCGTAATTAAGGTGCCTGTCCTTCCGATGCCTGCCCTGCAATGGACGCACAGACCTCCTTTGCAATGTGCTTTGATTTTAAAGATGAGATCTTTCAAATCGGACAGCTCAATCGCTTTGGCGTCAGGCCATTTATCATAATTGATCCTAGTGACGGTCTTTTTCGTATTAGAAGATAAATCTTCGATCTCATATTCATAAACAATGTCTAATTTTCTTTTTAGGAAAAGATCGATTTTATCATAGAACCTAATAGTTTCGGGAAGAGCGGGATAATATTGCAAATCCTCTTCTTCCTGGTCAACCTCCGATGTCAGATCAATGATTGAAAAATTACCTTCAAAAACAAATTGCCAAAACAAAGGAAGGTCTTCATTCAAAGGAGCCTGAGAGGCTACATAAACACCCGAGCAAATGTTTTTTCCGACAAAATTTGCATGCAGATATTTATCATTTATCTTAACCGCTGAATTTTTAGGACAATAGACATTATCAAATCTATGATGAACATTAAAAGGAGAAAGAAATTCAACTGAAGATGCTTCTTCGCAGGTTTTTTTAAAAAGCATTTTCCACAAAGAATCATCAGTTTCTTTACTAAGAGAGGGAATATTAGCTTTTGGTTTAAAATATTTTGGAGCTATTTTTAATGTAAGAAGAGTTGAAAAAAGAGCACCTAAACCTAGTCCAATTTTTGCTGGTAAAAAAAGAGAAGTAAACACCAAAGGAGTACAGATCTTTAATACGTCAAGAGCTATAGAGGTAATTCTTTTAAAAGAAGTTTTTGCTAGAACATTGTTAGAAATATTGAAGGATGCTGTTTCAGGCAGTGGAGATTTCGAATCAGAATTTATTTGATTAGTCATGTTAAGCAACCTTTTCAAGTGGTTTTATTCTCAATATAAAACGACAAAAAGAAAAATAACAAATATTTTTTAAGGATATTTTTAATAAAAAATATCAATAATCGGTGTATTTATCCTTTATTCCTTAAAAAGGTTGCTGTTGATTAAGCAAGTTGCTTTTAGTTTTAGCATTTGCCCTAAATTAACTTTTTGCATTTTTGGATGCATTCGCCGCGGTTGAGGAGCTGCTTAAAGACATACTGCCAAATTGCTTGGCAATTTCGAGAGTTTTATCCTGAGACGCTGCTTTTTGGAATTCTTTCCTTGGGGCTCCCAAAAGCATCAAAGCTTTTGCTTCCCAAAGTTTTTTAACCTGTTCCTTTGTAGGAGCAAAACTTTCAGGAGCAGGAATCAAAGCATCTACTTCTTCTTGTGTTCTTTTTTCGAGAGAAGGAAGGGGAGGGACGAATGGAGAAGGGGTTACATCATAAGTACGATTGTATTTATTAATATTATCTTTGACATATGCTCTGTAGCTAAATCTTGTTACATAAGGGGTTTGAAACAAGCTTGGATTTTGGCATGTTGCATTTACTTCTGTGGCTGTTGTTCTAATAGGGCTTAAAGATGACATATAAATCTCTTATTTTTTAAATTTTTAAATGTTTAATTATTTTTGCCAAGAAAATATTTTAATATTCCATTTGCATATTATTAATTCATATCATTGTATACGTTCTAAATATAAGTTTATAACGCTTGTGTTAGATGTTATATTTCCAGGTTTTGTGAATTATATTAATTGCAATTATATACCTTCAATTAAACTAATTATTTTAATTCGTTAGGCAGGGTCATTTTGATTGTAGTTAGAAAAGATTAACTACCACAATAATAGATCTTTAAAACGAAATAGGACTGAAATATTATTATCCTAAAAATTTATTGTTTTACGGTAAAAAAATATTTTTTTGGCGAGAAATTTTTTTATGAATTTAATTAAAAAGTGTTTATAATAATATTTATTACATCCATATTTTTACTGAAATTTTTTAATTTTTAAACTTAAATTTATGTTGCCGGATATTTATATCAAAAAACTTAAATTAGAGCCGATTCGAATCGATCCTATTGTTCACCAAGACGCTCTAAGTTCTCTTGTTTTTAAGTTATCTTTAAAAGACGGGTCATTTTTGATCTTAAAACTTTTGCATGATGAAAAACGCTTTAAAAGAGAGTCATATTTTTTAAATCTTTTAAAAAACTACATAAAAATTCCTACATTATTAGAGTCGATCGAACCTCAGGGCAATCTTAAAGGAGCTCTTTTGATGGAATTTTTACCGGGAGAAATAGCCACTGAGTCCCTTACCAAAAAAAGCGCTTTTGAAATGGGCTTTCTTTTAGCGAAGCTTCATAGTTTTCCATGTGATTATTATGGCGATATTGCAGAAAATACCGCTCTTTCTCCTGCTTTGGAAAGCGGTCTTTTTGTTTTAAGAGGTTATTTTGAAGAAGCTTTTAATGAGTGCAGAGACCATTTAAGAGAGCCGCTTTTTAATAAAATTAAAAAGTATGTAAAAGAAAGTATAAATGGAATAAAAAAGCTCTCGGGGCCATGCATATGCCATCGTGATTTTAAACCGGGCAATGTGATTGTTTTTAAAGATGAAATAATGGGCTTAATAGACTGGGAAATTGCAAGATTTAGTTTTGCCGAAGAGGATTTTGCAACGATGGAATATCTGGTTTGGAAAGAAAATTCCGAGACAAAGGCAAGTTTTTTTAAAGGTTATGAATCCATACGGCCTTTGCCCAACCTTGAGCTGCTCTCTTTAATGCGCATTCGCAAAGCTCTTGGCGCCATGGGATTTTCCATCGTGAGAAAATATCAGAGCGAATTTCACAGATCTATTTTTGAAAAGAATTTAATTTTTTTAGAAAACTTTTTTAAATAATTACTTTTTCAGCCTAATCCAGGTAAGTTCATTTTTATTATGAAAAAGATGCATTACTCTGCTACCCGGAATATCGGCAAAAGCTTCAATTATTTTGTGATCGACAGTTCCCTTTAGTTTTATTGTGCATATAAAATTATCGCAGACATCCAGCCAGGGAAGAATAAAATCATAGAGCTTTTCCGGAAAACATATTAGATCGCTAAACAACCACGAAACGTTGGAAAAATCTTTGGCTTTAAGAGAAAAAGCATTGCCTTCTTGAAAAGAAACATTTGGGAGATTTGCAATACCGGTCTCAATTTTTGCTCTATCGATAGCGTAAACTTTTGCGCCAAGCGATGCGAGCACATAGGTCCAGCTTCCGGGACTGGCTCCCAGCTCCATACAGCTTTCATCTTTTTTTGGCATTTTTTGTATCAGTGTAAAAACTTCCCAAAGCTTTAAATAGGCTCTGCTCGGCGGAATCTTAGTTTCATTGAAATGGAGTTCGCCGTTGGGATAAAGACTGGAGCATTTAGCAGAGGCTATCATTGTATCTTTATCTATTAAGGTCCAGGAGCCTAATGGAAGCTTTGGGGCCGATTCTCCAAAAGAGATCTTTTTTTTTGATATATGGGGAAGCTGATCTTCAATAAGCGTAGCCCTTCTATGAAAAAGATAAGGATAAAGGGCCCAGTTTCTCTGAATTTCTTTTAAAATGCTCGCGCCGTTTGATATTGAAGATATTTTGGCTATGAAAGGCTCATACCAGGTATTTTGAGCAAAAAAAACTTTGTTTGGCGGCGTTGAAGAAAGAAAAAGCCTTCCATATCTCTGTATTACATCGAGCTCTTTTTCAAGATTTTCTTCCAGCCCTTCCGGTGCGAGATATCCAAAATAAGGGAGTTTTTCAGCCATAAAAAATTATTTTTTTGAGATTTGCCTGTAATATTCGCCTAAAAAAAGAGCGGTAGCTACAGATACATTTAAACTTTCAATATTTCCGGTCCCGGGTATGTGTAAAATGACATTTGCCTCTTTCATTACAGAAGGCGATATGCCCTTGTCTTCTGCTCCAAGAATAAGCAAGGTCTTTTTTGGAAATGCATAATTATAAAGAGATGTTCCTTTTTTAGCATCCGTTGCAATCAGGGTAAAACCTTTTTCTTTTAGTTTTTTAAGTTCATTTTTATTATCCAGATACACCATGGAAACGATCTCAGAGCCTCCCTTTGCAACGCGGCATGCGGAGGGAGAAAGCAAAGGGAGCTGCCCTTTTTCTCCAAGGAGATAATTTATTCCGAAATGAGTACAGGTACGTAGTATGGAACCAATATTATGGGGATTTTCGACCCCGTCGAGATAGAGCAGGCACTCGTCTTTAAATTTAAGCTGGTTAATAGAAGATAATAGGGGTTTTTCTTTTGCTAGGATGCATACCCCTTCGTGGTGTGTGGATTCAGTAATTTTGCAAAGCTCTTCTTCCGGGACGATGCGGTAGGTTTTTTTTTGCTGGGCGCACCATTTTAAAAGGGGGCTGAAATAAGAGAGGTTGTCTTGGGTTAAATAAACCCTTATAATGTCGCCGGGCCTTTTTTCAAAAATTCTCAAGCAAGTATGAATGCCGTAAAATTTAATTTCTTTGATTTTACTTTTCATGATTTTTTTGCTCTAAAGCTGGTTTTGAATGTTCATTTTAATTGATGGTTCTTTTGCAAGAAAGATAAATTGTTTATTCAAAAAATTTTACTTTTTAGAACTTATTTTGAAGTTGCTATTTTTTCTTTTAACAGATAATAATTTTTTTTTAAAAAAATAGGAAAAAATATATGAAAAAATTATTTTTATTTTGTCTTTTGGCCTGCCATATTGCAGCGGGCGACTTGGTATGTGAAAAAGTGTTTACAGAAATATATGATAAGGGTGTTTGGGGAAAAAACAAACAGGGAATAGGCCATTCCGGCGGAGGGTCTGATTATAAGAATACGCTTGCCTATATAAAATTCCTTGAAGAATTTATGGCCTTAAAGGAAGTAAAAAGCGTTGTTGATTTTGGCTGCGGCGACTGGACATTTTCGCAGCATGTCAACTGGAGCGGAATAGAGTATATTGGGATAGATGTAGTTAAAAAAGTGATTGAAAGCGATATGGAGAATTATGCTTCTTCAAATGTAACTTTTATATCCGGCGACGGGGTTAACTGCGATCTGCCGGAAGCGGATTTAATTGTGTGCAAGGATGTACTGCAGCATTTGCCCAATGATGACATAAAATTGTTTTTAAAGCAGCTTTACAAGTTTAAACATTGTTTAATTACAAACGATATTGATCCAAATCCCCAGAATAACAATGCGCAGATCAGCGTTGGAAACTGGAGGCCGATTGATCTGACAATCTCTCCTTTTAACTTAAAGGCGGAAAAGATCTTTATTTATAAAGGCGATATCGGAGGCCGGTACAAACAGGTTTTTTATATCAAAAATGAATGATTGCCAAAGAAGCGCCTTTGGAAAAAGATTGTTAGAATGGCTATTTTGGCGGAGTAAATTCTTTTCCGTAGATATCGATAACATCCTTTGCTCTTTTTTTGCGAAAAAAGATAGAAAGCAGCCCTCCTAGAATAATACAAAAAGCTCCGGCTAGAGAAGTCCAGGCGGGAGACTCTTTAAATAGAATCCAGCTGAAAATAATTGTGAATATAAGGGTCATGTAAGAGGCTGGGGCTAGTATTAGAGCTGTTGTATAGCGGTAAGATAAAATCAATAAGAACTGCGCTAAAGCTGAGCTCATTGCGAAATATAAAAGTATGAGCCACTCATGGGCATTCGGCATCTTCCAGTAAAAGAAAAGAAATGGAAAAGAAATAATAATTCCGACCAAGAAAAAGTAAAAAAGAGTTTTGGAAATCGGTTCGCCTTTTTGCGTCAGCGCGCTCATAGCTGTCCAGGAAATAGCTGAAAAGAAAGCAGCGAGAAGCCCTAAAAGGCTTAAAGGATGAAATATTTCGCTTCCCGGTTTAAAAATTACAATCATTCCAATGAAGCCGATTGTCGTAGTCCACCAGGGAGAAGCGGAAATTTTATGCGTTTTGTCGATCCACTTAACTGCAAAAGGAATAATGAACGGTGATAAAAAATATAAGACCGAAGCATCTACTAATCCGATTGCATTGATGCTTGTAAAAAAAACTGAAAAAGACAGGACTCCTCCAATATCTCTTATCAAATGAAGTTTTAGTAACGAGCGGTCGAATTTTAAAGTTTTTTTAATAACGCAAAATGGCGCTACTAATAAAAAACGAAAAATGTTTTGGAAGAAGATTATCTCCATTATATGAAATCTTTCCAAAAGCGTTACTAAAGAACTGCTGAAGGCAAAAAATATGAAAGCGGTCATGCCGATTACAAGACCGATTTGATTCGAAGGTTTTGATTCCAAGATTGCTTCCTCTTTTAATTTTTCTTGTACTGAACGGCAGTTGTTTTGTCAATAACATTATGCAGTCGGATTTTAGTTTTTTTCTTGGAAAAGGTCGTGCTTATTTTTTCAACTTTATCTTTTTTTTATTATTTTTTCTGATAGGATTAATATTTAAAATTGCTGGATATTTTTTTTATGTTTTCAAAAGAAGAGTTTGATAATGAAAGATTTATAAAAAAAGACTTTAGTAATATTGAAATAAAGGACAAAGTTTTTTTTCGCTGTATTTTTGAAAATTGCAATTTTTCTAAAACCAAAATAAATTCCAAATTTACCGAATGCAAGTTTTTAGGCTCTAATTTCAGCCTTACACAGTTTCTAAACGCAAGATTGCAGGATGCTAGTTTTGAAAATTGTAAAATCGTAGGTGTAAATTTTGGAAGATGCGATCCCATGTTCTTTAGTTTAAAATTTTTATCCTGTCTTATAGATACTGCTAATTTTTCGGATTCGGATTTAAAAAACTTTATTTTTTTAAACTCTACGGTTCGAGATACCTTTTTTAAAAATTCGAATTTATCAAAAGCTTCTTTTGCCAATTCGGATTTAAGGGGAAGTATCTTTCATAATAGCAACTTGAGCAAAGCCGATTTTAAGGGAGCGGTTAACTATTGTATCGATCCCAATACTAATCAGCTTGCAAAAGCGGAATTTTCTAAAGGAGAAGTTTTAGGACTTCTTAATTATTTAGACATCATTATTGATTAGCAAAATCTTCTGATTCTAATTGACTTTTATGACTTTTTTGCAATAAGAGTTAATTAAAGGTGATTAATGCGAAAAAATTTAAATCTGCTTATTGTTATCGGCGTTTTATTGATTTTAGGGATTTTGGCGTCCGTCTGGGTTTTTAAAGAAAACAAAAAAAATCCAAACGAACTTATTATCTATGGAAATGTCGACATCAGGCAAGTGGACTTAGGCTTTAGGGTTTTTGGACGTGTTCAGACTTTAATGTATGATGAAGGCGATCATATAGATAGAGGAAAGCTGCTTGCTGTTTTGGATAAAGTTCCTTACGAAGAAAGGGTGGCTCAGGCACGTGCAAGAGTGTTTTCAGTCGAGTCCTCTCTTGGCAACTCACTTGCAAAATTCCAGAAAAGAGATGAAGTAATACCCGCAGCGATTTCTCAAGAAGAGTATGATGATGCATTTTATAATTTAGAAACTATGAAAGGAAATCTAGGCGAAGCAAAAGCCGCTCTTGATATTGCTTTAACTAATTTTCAAGATACAGAAATGCTCTGTCCTACAAATGGAGTTATTCTTACAAGGATCAGAGAGCCCGGTTCTGTTGTAAACCCGGGAGATCCGGTATATACTTTGTCTATCGACAATCCACTTTGGATCAGAACATATGTATCGGAGCCTAATTTAGGCAAAATTTACTTTGGAATGAAAGCAGAAGTAACGACAGATACCAGACCTTTAAAAATTTTTCATGGCCATATTGGATTTATATCTCCCGTTGCCGAGTTTACTCCCAAAAATGTGGAGTCTACTGAGCTGAGAACCGATCTGGTATATAGATTAAGAGTAATTGTTGACGATCCGACTCATGAGCTCAAACAGGGGATGCCTGTTACGGTTAAATTGATGTTAAACCAAAAGCAGTAGCATGGACAAGATAGTTAAGATTTCCGATCTTACTAAATCTTTTGATGCTGCGCCGACGTTGGCGTTAAAATCTATAAATGCTGAGTTTTCAAAGGGAAAAATCATTGGTCTTGTAGGCCCAGACAGTGCAGGCAAGACTACTTTAATCCGCATTATGGCCGGTCTTTTAAAACCAACAAGTGGCAGTGTAAAAATTCTAGGGCATGATACAATTTTGGAAGACAGAGCTGTCCATGATATAATCAGCTATATGCCTCAAAGATTCGGCCTATATGAAGATTTGACAGTCATCCAAAACTTGAATCTTTATGCTGAGCTTCAGGGTGTAAAAATAGAAGAAAAACAGGCAAAATTTGAAAAGCTTCTCAGCTTTACCGGTTTAAAGCCTTTTATTAATAGGCTTGCACGCGATTTGTCGGGAGGCATGAAGCAAAAATTAGGTCTGGCCTGCACTCTTCTCAGAACCCCGAAACTTCTTCTTTTAGACGAGCCGAGCGTAGGCGTAGATCCTATTTCTAGAAGAGAGCTTTGGAAAATGGTGTCCGTTTTAACAAAAGAAGATGTGACAATTTTATGGAGCACCGCTTATTTGGATGAGGCTGAAAAATGCGATGAGGTGCTTCTCTTAAACAAAGGAGAGCTTCTTTATTACGGCCCTCCTAATGATTTGACTTCAAAAATGAAGGGAAGGTCTTTTCAGATAATAGGTTCCAAAAACCGTCGTAGCACTCTTTCCAAGGCAATCTTAAATAAAGATATCATTGACGGGGTAATTCAGGGCAATGCAGTTAGAATTATATTAAAAGAAGGCGTCAAAAATGTTGATGTCTCGGAATTTGATAAAGATGCGGTACTGAAAGAAGTTCCTCCGCGTTTTGAAGATGCTTTTATAGATATTTTAGGGGGAGGTCCGAAAGAAAAATCTTCTCTTAGCAAGTTTGGCTTTAGCTACCCGATAGACGAAAAGCCTATTGTCGAGGTAAAAAATTTGACAAAACTTTTTGGTAATTTCACAGCAGCTGACAAAATTTCCTTTTCAGTCAAAAAGGGTGAGATATTTGGACTTTTGGGCCCAAACGGCGCTGGAAAATCAACTACGTTTAAAATGCTCTGCGGCCTATTAAAACCCACTTCTGGAGAAGGATATATTTCAGGTATATCAATACGTGAATTTACAGAAAAAGCCAGAGAAGAAATCGGCTACATGGCTCAGAAATTTTCTTTGTATGGCAATATGACAGTTCTTCAAAACCTCAATTTTTTCGCAGGAATTTATCGAATAAAAAACGGCAGCGGCGATGAAAAAATCAAGCAGATGAGCTCCATTTTTGAGTTGGATAAATATTCCAATACCGCTTCTTTTTTACTTCCTTTGGGATTCAAACAAAGACTTTCTTTGGCCTGCGCAATTTTGCATGAACCGGAAGTTCTTTTTTTAGATGAGCCGACCTCCGGGGTCGATCCTATTACCCGCCGTGAATTTTGGAACCATATCAACTGCATGGTAGAAAAGGGAGTATCTATTATTGTTACAACCCACTTCATGGACGAAGCTGAGAATTGCGATAGAATCGGCCTTATTAACCAGGGCAAATTAATCACTATTGGAACTCCTGATGAATTAAAGGAAAGGGTGCAAAGCAAAGATCTTCCAAATCCGACTCTTGAAGATGCTTTTATTGTTTTATCTCAAAATGAGGAAAAGCATGTTTTTTAATTTTAAAAGCGGCAAATGGCGCAGGATCATTGCCTTGATTGTCAAAGAATTTCATCAGATTGTCCGCGATCCCAGCACTATTTTAATTGCCGGGGCCTTTCCAGTGATTTTGCTTTTTATTTATGGAGTCGGTGTTTCTCTTGATATGAACAATCTAAAAATCGGACTGATTTTACAGGATAAAAGTCCTGTTGCACAGAGTTTTGCTCTGTCCATGAAAAATTCCAAATATTTTACCGTGGAAAATATTGCCGATGAACATGATTTAAAGAAGTCTTTAGTTGGTGGAACAATGAGAGGAATTGTGATTGTGCCTTTTTATTTTTCACAATATAAAAACAGGCCTGATGAAAAGGGCCCGATTTTTGTCATCGGAGACGGAAGCGAGCCGAATACCGCCTCTTTTGTTCAAAATTATGTTCAGGGAGCATGGCTCAACTGGCTTGTTCAAGAAACTATAAGCCGGGATGGAAAAAAAGCTCCTTCAATCGATGTTAATCCGAGGTTTTGGTATAACGAGCAGCTGAATAGTCATTTCTTCTTAATTCCGGGATCCATTTCAATTATCATGACCCTTATCGGGACCTTATTAACTTCTCTTGTAATTACAAGAGAGTGGGAAAGGGGGACATTTGAATCTTTAATGGCAACGCCGGTAACTATGGAAGAGATATATACTGCAAAAATAATCTCTTATTTTTGCCTTGGCATGCTTTCGATGATAGTATGCACGTTTATTGCAATTGTGGTCTATGGAGTTCCTTTCCGCGGATCTTTTTTTGCACTTACTGTAGTTTCTGCAGTTTTTTTATTGACCGGCCTTGCTATGGGGCTTCTTATTTCTTCAGTTACCCGCAATCAATTCGTCGCTTCTCAAATTTCGACGGTTGTAGCTTTTCTGCCAAGTTTTATGCTATCCGGCTTTGTGTTTGAAATTTCTTCCATGCCGCTTATTATCACTATAATTTCATATATGTTTCCAGCCAGGTACATGGTCTCATGTATGCAGACCCTGTTTCTTGTCGGTGATGTTTGGAAACTGCTTTTATTCAATATTGCCGCCATGGTGATCATTATACTTGTACTTTTGGTGGCAATCGCAAGAAAAACAGTAAAACGGCTTGATTAATGTTTAAGAAAATCTACAGCCTTGTGATCAAGGAATTTTTAGCGGTCTGGCAAGATAAAAAAAGCCGATTTTATTTGATAATACCACCTATCATACAGCTCTTTATTTTTGCTTTTGCAGCCACTTTAGATGTGAAAAATGTATCCATTGCAATTCTCAACAAAGACGATGGGAAGCTTTCCCATGAGCTAATAGAGAGATTTAAAGGTTCTCCGACATTTTCCCATATTCGTTATTTAAAGAGAGTCCAAGAAATAAAAGATGTTATCGATAATCAGAAAGTAAGCATGGTAATTCATATCAATGAAGACTTTTCCCGCAATCTCTTATCCGGTAAAAATGGAGAAGTACAGTTGATTTTAGACGGACGGAAATCCAACTCTACCCAGATAATACAAGGATATGCTTCAAAAATAATAGGCCAGTTTTATGACGATCTTTCTTCGGAAATGCAGTTTTCTTCACCGTCTTCGGTTTTGATTCCGCGTAACTGGTTCAATTCTAATTTGGAATTTACTTGGTTTACCGTTCCCGGGCTTGTCGCTATTTTAACCCTTACCACAAGTCTTATAGTAACAGCGCTCACCATTGCAAGAGAAAGAGAGCTTGGCACATTTGAGCAGCTTCTTGTTTCGCCTCTTCGGCCTGTAGACATATTGCTTGGCAAAGCAATCCCCGGCATTATTGTAGGTATGTGCGAAGGCACGATCATCCTTCTTGCTGCTGTTTTGGCATTCGGAGTTCCTTTTACCGGTTCGCTTTCAATTCTTTATTTTTCAATGTTTATATTTGTAACTTCAATAGTAGGCGTTGGTCTTTTTCTGTCTTCTCTTTGCAAGACCCAGCAGCAGGCTCTTTTAGCCGTCATGATCTTTATTTCTGTGACCATCAGCCTTTCAGGTTTTTCCACTCCTATTGAAAATATGCCCATTTGGCTTCAAGATCTTACCTATTTTAATCCTCTGCGTCATTTTCTTGTTATTGTAAGGGGCGTTTTTTTAAAAGATATGCCCATTGGCATTGTACTTAAGTATGTCTATCCTATGCTCTTTATGGCAGTTGTGAGCCTGTTTGTTTCTTCTTGGTTTTTTAGAAGAAGATTGGAATAGAATTTAAGATGATATCTGCATGCCTTAAGAAAAGGACATCCAATAGAAGTTTGTGATAAATTCGATTATTTAGAATTATGACTAACTAAAAAAACTGCTGATTTTAAATTAATGCGTATAATCGCGATGCTAAAACATTAATGTTTTTTGCATCTGAGTCCAAAAATAAATTTTATGCGAGTTATTGATTTTTCGTATCACTGCTACTAATGAAAAAATTGCGAAACCAGGCAAGGAATGATAAAAACATACTAATCATCTTTGAAAAGACTGAAGGAGATTCAGGCTTATTTTCAATTGCTTTAGAAGAAGCTATTATTTCTGAAGGCCGATCGGTCTTGTTTTTAATAACATTCACTTCAGGCGAAAAGGATGCTGAAGGTGCTGCTGCTGCAGGTTGCTGGCTTTGTTCTTCAGGAGAATTCTGATTTAATAGTTTATGTTCTTTAAGAAATGATACAACTTTCTCTATATCGGTCATTTCTGCTTCATGGAAAATTTCAAAATGTCGCTGGCAAAAAAACCTATTTAAAGGGATGTTCTGAATATAAATTTGGTCGACAAAAACACGGCGGGAAACTTTTTCGGTGCAATCTTTACATGCGCATTTGCATGTAGCTTTATCTTTATATAGCTCAGCATTGTAACCTACGCAAATATCGCCGGCTAAATTATTTGTAATATTAAAATCTTGTCCGTTAATGTTAACTGTCATAAACCTTCTTTTGTTAATAATTAATTTCTTATTACTTTTATTATAGCATATTTATTAATTAAAAATATACTATCATGTGCTTTTTATTTTAAATTTAATTATTTTTTTACTCTTTTAATTTAAAGCGCTAATTATAAGTGTATTATCAAAGTCGAAAAGTTAATGTTTTTAGAAAAAAATTAAGAAAAGGGATTAAAAGCAATAATATATAAGATACTAATTCTTAAAAGCTTCTAAACTTGAAATCCATTATTTTTCAAACGTCTAAATTCTAAGTACTTACGCTTGATGGGTAAAAAATTTCCAATAATGCTTGTTTTATCTTTAAATTTTATTTATTCTTAAAAGAGCATGAAACATAAGGAAAATAAGTTTTGAAATGAAAAAAAAATTTCTTTTAATATTTTTTATATTTCTTATAGCGTTTTCTCCCTTTTTGATGCATAAAGCCTCTCGTAAGATAGAAAAAATAAGACAGCATCTTTGCGTAGATAGACATGGGTTTTGGCGCGACAAACATGCGAAACATTTTTTTGACAATAAGTTAGCCGATGCTATTTTAGAGTTTTTGAAGGAAGAAAAAGCTCAAACACTGGTTGATTTCGGCTGTGGAGCGCAAGGGCATTACGTGAAGTTTTTTTTAGATCATAATATCATGTGCGAAGGTTTTGATGGAAATCCTTATAGCCCAAAAATTTCAAAGGGCCTGGTGAAGGTGGTAGACCTAAGCCAGCCATTCGATCTTGGGAAAAAGTATGATTGGGTAATGTCGGTGGAAGTGGCTGAACATATCCCTAAAGAGTTTGAGCGAACATTGCTTGAAAACTTGGATAGGCATAACGTTAACGGCGTCATCTTAAGCTGGGCGATAGAAGGACAAAAAGGAATTGGCCACTTTAACTGCAGAAATAATGATTATGTTAAAAAAGTTTTTTTGAAAATGGGCTATGTAAATGATCTGGAAGCTGAAGAGAAAATAAGGAAAAAAGCTCATTACGGATGGTTTAAAAATAGTTTTATGGTTTTCAGGAAAAAAGAAAAAAGTTTTCTATAAAATCTTTCAAGCAATTTTCTAAAACCTCGGTTTCTCATTGCAAAAAAGTTTTTCTTGCATTGTAGTAATTGTTGTTTTTTTCTATAATTGAGAGCAAAAATGTTAGTTCTAAATATTTTTTTTAAAAAAATATAGGTTTTAAGAGTTTAAATCTCCAGAGCCATGTTACTGAAGAAAAACTGGCTTTGAGAGCAGCTGCATTGTTAATGCTGCATCAGGTAATTAATACAGCGGTTCAAGATCCTCTGCATTATAATTTAATTGATTAGTTTCTTGAGATATTGAAAAAAAAATATCGAACTATTTATTTTAAAACTTAAATAAACAAATTGGGAAGGAAAAATGTTTTCACCAGATAAAATTCGAAATGTTGCAATTATAGCTCACATTGACCATGGCAAAACGACTTTGCTCGATAGTCTTTTAAAGCAATCTGAAATTTTTCATGACAGAGAAAAAATTCCTGAAAGAGTAATGGACAGCTATGATCAAGAAAAAGAAAGAGGCATTACTATTTTTGCAAAGCATACCTCTTTATTTTACGGTGATTATAAGATTAACATTATCGATACTCCCGGACACTCCGATTTTTCCGGAGAGGTAGAAAGAGTTCTTGGAATGGTCAACTCCGTATTACTTTTAATCGATGCTAAAGAAGGCCCAATGCCCCAAACCCGTTTTGTTCTAATGAAATCGCTTCGAATGGGACTTTGCCCAATAGTTGTTTTAAATAAAATAGACAGGCCGGCTGCCAATCCTGAAAGAGCTTTAAATCTCACTTTTGATTTATTTGTCGAACTTGGAGCTACCGATAAGCAGCTTGATTTTAAATACTGCTACGCTTCCGGTCTTAGCGGATTTGCAATGAAAAATCTGGAAGATGAGCGCAAAAACATGAAGCCTCTTTTTGATGTGATAGTTGAAAACGTACCTGCTCCAAGCGGAGATATTAAAGCCCCTTTTCTTATGCAGACCGCGACAATCTATTATAATGACTATCTCGGAAGGCAGGCCTGTGGCAGAATTTTAGCTGGCATCGTTAAAAAAGGAATGACGCTTAAACGTGTCAATAAAGATGGTGAGGAAAAAACTTTCACCGTTCAGCGTATTGAAGGACATCATGGTCTTACTAAAGTCGAGATGGAAGAAGCTGGCGTGGGCGATATCGTGATAATTTCCGGACTTGAAGAGGTAACTATCGGAGATACTCTTTGCGCTCTAGACAATACTGTAAAACTTAAGCCTATATTTATTGAAGAGCCGACCTTATCGATTGACTTCATGGTGAACTCCGGCCCTTTTGCCGGCAGAGATGGCAAAAACATCAATATGAATAAGCTTAGAGACCGTCTTTTGAAGGAAAAACGTGGAAATGTAACTTTGAGAATTGAAATACCTGAAGGTAATGTGGAAAAAGTTACAGTATCCGGAAGGGGAGAGCTTCATTTGGCCGTATTGATCGAAGCTATGCGCCGCGAAGATTACGAAATGGTCGTCTCTAAACCTGAGGTTATCATCAAGGAAATTGACGGTGTGAAAAATGAACCGATGGAAATGGCCCACATCGAAGTTCCAAACGAATATACCGGCGCTGTAATTGAAGAAATGGGACTAAGAAAAGGCGAAATGCAATCATTAGATACTGATGAGCATAATATTGCCCGAATGGATTTTCTTGTGCCTACAAGAGGTCTAATGGGTTTAAAAAGTGAATTAATGACGGCTACAAAAGGGCTTGTCATCCTGACTGCAATTTTTGAAAAATATGCTCCATGGAAAGGCGAGATCCGAAGAAGAAAAAGAGGCGTTTGTATTTCTTCATGCTCCGGAGCAACCAATGGTTATGCTTGTTTTGGCCTACAGGCCCGCGCTGCTCTTTTTGTAAAACCCGGTGATGAGGTTTATGAAGGAATGATAGTTGGTGAAAATAGCCGGGATAATGATCTTGTTGTCAACGTGACTAAAGCCAAACAATTATCTAACGTAAGATCTGCCGGAAAAGACGAGAACATTATTTTAACTCCTCCCAAAGTCTTTACTCTTGAAGAAGCTATCAACTATATCGATGATGATGAACTAGTTGAGGTGACTCCTAAGAATATTCGTTTAAGAAAAAGACTTTTGGATGAAAACGATCGAAAAAGAGACACTCGTTATAGAAAAAAGTAGTCCTGTTTTTGATCTTCTTCGAAGAATTAAGCTTTCGAAGATTAATTTTTCAAATTAGAAGAATCTTTAGTCTATCATAATTTAGAGCAAATCATCCTCTCAAAAGAGGATGATTCTGCCTTAAAAAATTCTGATGTTAAACACTATCAAATTCATGAGTGGAGTCCACTCTCTTATTGCAATGAAGGAGAGCTTCAATGGATCTGTTTTGAAGAGATTGAAAAGATCGATCTTATCGGTTTTATAAAAAAGCTAGTGCCTTTTATTTTGGATGAAAAGAGCTTTTTTCATGGAACCATCAAACATGACTTACAAGGTAATGTCATATCAGAAAATATAAAATTTGATAAAGTATAGATGTAAGAAATATAAGAAGATCTTATTTTGTTAAATAAGATCTTCTCTTGATTTAGCGATTAGTAATTTTTTCTAGGAGCGCGGTCTTTGTTACCAAAAGAGCGTTCGCCACCGAAAGAACTTTTGTTTCTAAATGGAGGACGTGAAGGACGGTCAGTTTTTTGTAGTGCTTCGTTAACAATTATGGCTTTGCCATCAACGTCAGAACCGTTAAGTTCGTTCATTGCTTCTCTAGCTTCGTCATCGGAGCTGAATTCAACAAAAGCAAAACCTCTGAAGTTTCCGGTGTCACGATCTTTAACTAGAACCGTGCTGATGATTGATGTGAATTTAGCAAATAATTGCTTGAGATCTTGTTCTTTGTAACTATAAGGCAAGTTGCCAACATAAAGTTTCATATATTTTTCCTTAAAATTTAAAAGGCTTACTTCATGCTAGCACAAGCTATATGCAGAAGAAAAACCAAATTTGAACTAATTTATTGCTTTTGGAGATGAAAATCCTTCAAAAACTACTTATAAAATACTACATGGCTATTTTAATTACCAGAGTAAAGAAAAGTTTTTAGTTCTAATAAAAAACAATATAGTCGCTTTCAAGTTTAATATTACAATAGCTTAAGTTATAAAGGCTTGGAAATGTCTGCGATTTTTTGTTAAAACTGTTAATAAAAAAGTTTAAAAATTTGACGCTGGAACTTTTTAAAAAAATGTAATTTTTTTAGATTTTTACATGCTGCCGGCAATAAAACCGGTTGTCCAGGCGTTTTGAAAATTAAAACCGCCGGTTAGTCCGTCAATGTCCAAAATTTCGCCGGCAAAATATAGATTGGGACAAATTTTGCTCTCCATAGTCTTAAAGTTAATTTCGTTTAGAACAACTCCTCCGCATGTGACAAATTCATTTTTATGGGGAGATTTTCCACAGAACTCATAAGCGTCCCGGGTGAGCTTTTCGGCAAATTTGCGAAGAGTTTTTAGGGAAATATCTTTAAGATTTTTTTTCAAGTCATCACTTTCATCTAAAAATTTTCTCCATACCCTCTGGGGCAGAGTAAAAATATTTTGAGATAAAAGAGTTTTTTCAGGATTTTGTTTTTTACAATTGCTAAGTTTTGAAAAAGCCTCTTCCTCTGAAATGGCGATCCAGTTTATCTCTAGATGAGTGTCTTTTTCATGAAGATGTTTAGCCCCGAATGAAGATAGTTTAAGTATTGCAGGGCCGCTTAAGCCGAAGTGAGTAAAGAGTAGAGGCCCGCTTTGAGAAAAGGAGCTCCCTTTAATTTTGACCGTTACAAATGGAAGGGAAATCCCGCTAAGCTCTTCTAAAGAGGGCGTAATTTTAAAAGCAAAAAGAGAGGGCAGGGGCTTTTCTATTCTATGTCCGAGATTTTTAGCACATTTATACCCTTCAATACTGCTTCCGGAGGAGAGAATAAGCTTTTTAGAGAGGTAAGTTTTATTATTAGTTTCTACTAAAAATCCATCTTCTTTTTTTATTAAATTTATTATTTTCTGATCTAACTTAGTTTCAATCCCCAAGGTTTTCATTTCATTTAGAAGACAGTCCCGTATGGTATGTGCGCTGTTGGAAAGAGGAAAAACCCTTCCGTCTTTTTCAATTTTCAGCTTAACATTTCTGTCTTCAAAAAATTTCATAATGTCTTTTGGGCCAAAGCGATTAAAAGGGCCAAGCAGCTCCTTTTCTCCCCTCGGGTAGTTTTTAACTAAAGAGGAAGGATCAGAGCTGGCGTTTGTCAGATTGCATCTTCCTCCTCCAGAAATTAGAATCTTGGAGAGAAGCGCTTGAGATTTTTCAAGCACGAGTATTGATGAATCGGGATATAGTCTTTTATAGGTGATGGCGGCAAAAACTCCGGCAGGCCCGCCGCCGATAATAATAAGATCAAACATAAATCTTTCAAAAATTTTTAATTTTTTTCTGTTTTAGGGTTTTATTATAGAATCATCTTAGCAAAAAAGTTTGTAATAATGAGCTTTTTTATCAAAGAGTAATCTTTTGTAAAATATTTAAACCATGATGAGCTGTCTTTGCGGATGTTTTTTTTCAAAAATTGTTTGCATGTCGCTTCCATCATAATCTTCAATTCCATGATCACCATGCAATTGTTTAAAAAGTTTTTCCATAAGTTCAAACCCGCATTTTTCAAACCATTTTTTCAAAATTTCTTTTTGATCGTTTTCAAACTTAACTTGAGCATTCAAAAAGCATAACTGAGTAATTGCTCTTTGGAAAAATAAATCGTTTAAATCTTCATCTTTAATAGGATTTTTTCCATTAGCAACAATTGCGCGATTCTGAATATCATAAAGTGCAATTTTTATAGGGTTTTCTTTGGAAGAAGATCGGTCTTCTCTTAGTTTTTCTCTCCAGTAATTAGCTTCTTCCAGATCCAAAAGAAGTATCTGTCTTTTGGATCCTTCCTGAATTACCAAAACTTCAAAAAGCGGTTTTTGATATTTGCTAAATGGATCTATTTTCTCTGTTAGGAGGCTCGGTACTATTTGTAAAAAGTTGTTAGTTGCCAAAATAGTTGGGCTTAACGAGAGTGCTATTTTTTTCAGAGTCTCATTTTCTGAAACTTTCAAAGCATCGCTTAAAGAATAAATCGGAACGTCCGTTTTTGTAATAGGAGAGAAGAGAGAGGTGAAAAAGCCTTTTGAATATGGGGGAGAGACTTTAAGCCATGAGCTTAGCTCTGATGGTTTTAAATCTTTTGGCCATGGCCAAAAAGAAGGACTTTTAGCTTTTTTTTGCTTTTCAGAAGTTGCCGTTGTTTCTTGGTTCAAATTGGTTTCAGTATTGACCTCTTTTGCAATATCTCTTTCAGAGCTTGAGGCTATTTCAACCTGTACTTCCCTATTCAAATCATCTAAAGCGCCAACCAAAACGCCCTCTCTTTTATAGCTACGGATAGTTTCGGGATATTTGCCATTTCCCATTTTTGCAAGCTCATCTTTTATGCAGCTTTTATCTTCTTTGCTAAAATGGCTGCTTTTATTAATCATGTTAAATAAATTTTCTTTTAGATTCCCTAGAAGGGTTTTGGGAGAGACCATCTCATCGATATGACCATAGAGAGCAAAAGGATCATCTTCTATTTTTTCTAAGATAAAATCCTTAAACTCTTTAGCTATCTTAAGTGAAGTATCAATGTCTTTGGCAAAAAGAATCTTATCTAAAATTTTCCGACGGATGAAATTGGAAATTTTCTGACGATCTGCCAAATAGTTGTGTTCGGCGTGTATTGCAGCCTCATTGCGGGCGCAAAATTTTATGATATCATCAAAGGTAGGACTCTTGTCTTTCGAAATAAGATTTTTTACGGTTTTAGTCATAACAAAAATAAAAGTCTGGCCATTTTCGTTACTTAGCTTGCGAAGTCGCCAGAGCGCTTGAAACAGATCTTCCAGAGTTAGAAATTCACCGATGCTTATAACGCCCATAGCGTTGTCTTTTTGAACAATATCCGCAGCATAAGTGTGAGATTCATCAAAATAGGAAATTCTTTTTGAAGGTGGCACTCGGCTGTCTTTTAATGAAATAGGTGCTTTAGACCCTTTTTCTAAAATTACGAGCTCTTTTTTGCTGTCGTAAAAAACAACTCCTTGCATATCTGGCCGATGCTCAACAATATATTCCAAAATGCGTTTTGCAACTTCATAGTTAGTCAGGCCATTAAAGATGTCTCCTCTATCTATGATTGCAGTTGAATCTAGATTTCTGCTGAAATAATAATTTAAAATTTCATCTAATGCTTTTTTTGGATCTTCATCATTTAACACGTCGATTGAGCGGCACTTATTATAAATAGTATGGACGCTTTGACCTTTGGTCCCGCTATCAAAAAGAATCTGCGTTTTTTCTGGGAAAGCTCCGACTTTATGAGGAGATCCATCATACGAATAAAAAGAATTAAACATTGAACCAAATGTATAGCAGTCGCTTCTCAAGTTGTGCTTGTAATAGGTTATGTGCCTTGCCATTAATTTTGAAACATAGTTAAGAGTTACAAAATCGCTTGCATGAAGGGCTTTATAAATGCTTGGAAGATCGCTTGTCTTATATTCAAAAAGATCAAATTTTGTAATTTCTCTAAATTTTATCCCAAAGCTGGTATCTGATGAAGGTATTTTTCTTTTTGCTGCTTCTTTATAAGACAAGTCTTTTAACACTCCAATATATTCATTCATTTCAGATTCGGTTAAACGATCATTTAATTTTACAAGGCAGGTTTTTATGTAAGCTTCAAAAGGGTTCCTAAAGAGAGTGTTTTCTAAAGTGTTTTTATTTCCTTTGGCGGGTTTAATAAGTTTATTTCCTCCGCTTAAATTCGAAGCGTCGAAGTCTCTGTGGATAATTTTTTCTAATGAAGAGGGAAGAATGGTAGAAAGAAGACCTCTGGCAAGACCAATTAGAGGGCGTTTGGGATGTTTTAAAACAAAATCCGGAATTGTTTTTTCATTGGAAAGAATATAGGAAATAAATACTGTTTTACTTGAAGATGGAATATCTAAAAGTGAGCACATTTTTTCTGCAAGCAGAGGCTTAATTTTTTTATTGTAAATTTCAGGGTCTAAAGAAGTGGGTTTTTTAGATTTGATAGTAAGTATGTCTTGAAATTCTTTTGAAGATATGAGCAAAAACATAGTTTCTTCCATGAGCTCAACTCTGTCATCGTGAAGAAACATTTTTTCTCCAAAGGGGAATATAAGTTCTGTTTTAGGATCGGAGAGAAGCTTGTGCGGCTCGTCAATGTTCGCTTTTCCTTTTTGACGAATTAAAGCCAAAACTTTTCTATGAGAGTCTAGTTGATTTTTTTCAAAATTATACGAGTAAAGAGTGTCTTCTTCGGAGTATTTTTGAACCTTGAAAGCATTTTCCAAAAACTGAAGCTCAAAACTTTGAAGGTCTTTATCGGTTGTGTTTAAATTCTCTTTTTGACTTAAAACTCGATCGAGAACTAAAAATTGAGCATCCAACTTTGATTTGGTCCAGTTTTTCTGTCGATTTGAGCTAAAAGCTGAAGCGCTCTGATCGTAGGCTTTTCTAGATTGTCCGCGTATTGTATCAATATTTGTATTTGCCACATCAGAAGGAAATACGTTTATGACCAGGTTCTCTCCATCTGCCAGATATTGAGCTGCCTTTGGGATCATAAAGAAAGTTTTGCCGCTTGCCATTATGGCTTCTAAAACATAATTAAATTCATTTTTTAAAAGCATTTGCTGCAGCTGAAGGTGAGGCTTTTGCCATACGAGAACCTTCATTGCGCTTTCAAATAAAAGCTCTCCTCTTATGAGCCTTTCATCCGTATCATCAAATTGATATACGCGTCTTCTATCTAAGCAAAAAGCCATTTCTTCAAAATTTTCTGAGGATTTTATATCTTTATGTTTTTCAAATATTAAATTAAATCTCGAAGAAAGCACTATTAGAAGATATAATTTTTCCTTCAGTAAAGATAGTTTTTCAAAAGAAATTGCCTTGGTCTCAACAAGAGAGTTTTCCTTGCCTTTCGCAAAAAGAGAAAAAATTTCTTCAAAAGAATAGTTTTTCCCCCGTTTCTCTAAGAGCTGAAGAGTATTTAGATTTTCTTTGGAATTTACAAGAGAGACAATAGAAGCTTTTTCAGAATTTATTCTATTTTGGATCACATCTTGAAGATCTTCCAGATCTTGAAAAAACTGATTTTTATCGCCTGTAAATTGATAATGACTTAAATCTTCTTTAGGACGGTTGTAAAAAGCTTGTATATCTCTATTTAGATTGGACAGAACGTCTTGGGTAGCTTCATTACCGTTTTCTCTTAATGGTTCAACATAAGAAGAAGCGTCGCTTTTTTTGCTCTCATTTTTTTTGAAATATTTTAAACGAAGATCATTCATAAAAGAATCGATCATCTTTTCTCTCTGTGTTAGATGCGCCTTTAGGGTTTCGCTAAGTTCTTGTTTTTTATTCTTGGAATTAGAAGTAGACGCAGCATCTGCAAAAGTTACTGCTTCTGAAGGTTTTTCAGAAGAAACTGATTTACAAAAAGTATTAAATATTAAAGACGGTAGTTTTCTTGCTCGATAGAGCAAATCTAAAGATCCTAAACCAAAAGAGTAAAGAAGGGTCGAGATAGCATAGTTTTTTACTAGACCCACTGTCTGGTTTGTAATAATTTTGATAGTATCTTTGCTGAAAAGGAGATGAGATGAAGCAACTGTTTGAGAGGCGCGAAAAATGCTATCCATTATATAATTTAACGGTGTTGAATAGGATTCAGGAATGCGCTTTAGCAGTTCCTCCTTTTTTCTTAAAATAACTTTATCTACATCATCGGCAGCGGGGAATGAAGCTAATCTAGATCCTTTGGATGCTGCTTCTAAAAATGAAATAAAATATTTAACATTGCCATCAAAATTTCCCTGCAGAAGAGGTAAAGCGGATTTAAATAGTTTTACTTTTTCCAAGAAAAATTTTTCTTTTTCTGTGTTTTTCCATTTTTTAGGAATAGCGCCTGTTGCTAAACGATAATAAAGAAAAAAATAGCGGTTGATATTTTCACAAGTTAGATCCCATAAATTAAGAGAAAGCTTTTCTAGAGTTTCTTCAGAAACATCTAAAGAATTTATAAATTGGGTGTCCAAATTAAGTTTCATGTCAAACTTAGTCAGAGGATGCTGATAAAATTTTGCAAGCATGTTAGCTATTTTTGAAAGTGTGGTATTATAGGAGCTCTTGGGAGTAATTAAGCTTGAAACGTCTGAAGCTAAGCTGGTAGTTAGACCCGTTTTTGTAGCCAGTTCTTGCGCTTTTTGAATAAAGGCGATAGCTTTTCCAGCTAAGGTATCTTCTTCTTCTTTAAATTTAAGCTTTAACTCTTGAAGTCGCTCATACATTGGTGTAGGCATGAAAAGAGATGTTGCTAGTGCGTCAACGCCAAAATAACTGAGCAAATTAAAAGTGCTTTCATTATTTATAGATTCAATATTTTCAAAAAATTGAAGATAAAGCTTTGACATTCTTTTTAAGATAAAAAGCTCTTGGTTTTCTGATAAGAAAGGCACAATTGTCTTTTTTTGATCTTCTAAATACTTTAGATAATTCTTTTGAATGAGCAGATATTCTAAAAAAGGACTCAGTTTAGAAAAATCTTGAGTAGGGGAAGAATTGAAATTTTTCAACTGAAGAGGTTCTTCAGTTGTTTGGTTTTCAGCATGCACCAAGGTATTTTCAGTTCTAATAGCGCTTATTCTTAAAGCTATCTCCTGAGATACAGCATCATTTTTAGTTAAAAGAAAAAAGTTTAGTGTATCTAAAAATGATAAGACTTTTTTACTAAAAGGATAGCATCTGCCAAAATCTTCAAGCTCTCTTAGGTTATCTTTTAGCTCTTTTGTTTTATCATGAATAAAATGGTAGAGAAGAAGATAGGCCCCGGCCTCGGGATTGGATGTTTGAAGCTTTCCATCTTTAGAGAGATTAAAAACAAAATAACTCTGATCGTTTTCATCTTTGCATAAATTATTAATTATACTTTGTGCCAATGGTGAGGAAAAATTGCTGTTTGTTAAAAAATTTGCCCATAAAATCTGCTGTGGTTTTTCCAAAAAAATTACTTTTTTTTCTTTCTCGCTGTTTTCAAGTAAAAGAAAATCTGGGTAAGATAATAAAAGAGGGTCTTTTTGATTTTTTGCGATGTAATAACCGGGGAAATTCTCAGAAAAAGCTACATCTTCTCCTGATTCATTTTTATTAACATTGAAAGCCATATTTAAAAATGGAAATTCAAGCCGCTTAATTCCTTTCGATGTTGGTTCTACATAAGCTTTTATGCTTTTAAGGGGAACAAACCAGGAAAGAAGGGAAAGATTATGGTCATATTGCGAAAGATCTATTTCTCTATAGATAGTTTCGTGGATAATTGTATCTTTACAAAGAATTTCAATATTTTCGATAGGTGTTTGATCACTTTTACCTATTTTGGCTCTTTCTTCCGAGATAATCTGGAAGGCTTCGGCCGTTGTACAAATAACGCTAAAAATGGGTTTGTTATTGTAATCCTCTTCGATCCAGAAAAGTTTTTTATATTCTAGGTCTTTTTCTTTAAAGCTGCTCCTTAAAACATCTAAAAGAATATATGTTTTATTATTGAAGCTTTTTTTCAGTATTTTAGCATTTATATCCCAAAAAGCGTCAATTTCAGGATAATAATACAAATCACTATTAACCTTGCGGCAAGGTCCGGGATTGGGGAAAAATTTATTTAAACCAATTGTTTTTTCAGTATCTTCGCTTTCGGAAGCAGTGTTTTCTATAAGCTGAATTTTCAGTCCCATGCATTCAAAATTGGGAAAAGAGCCATTCCAAGTACCATTATAATTAGAGGGCAGCGGGATTTCTGCATCAATTAAGATAGTTTCAATGACTTTTTTTCTTAAATTCGCATCTTCATTAACTTTTTTTATGATTAAAGGGGTAAACTCCCAAGCAAAATCTAAAAGAGCGTCTGTTTCATGATGTGATTGATCATTTTTCCAGGAAAGTGAATAAAAAAGCCTACAAAAATCAACTGCAATTTCATCTGTTATATTGGAAATGTCCATGTAAGACAAGACCAGCTTTCTTAATGCATGGCATATTTCTTTATTTTTTGATTCTTTTGATAAAGACGTATTGCTATTGATTTTTGGAATGATTTTATCTGAAATCAAATTTCTAAAAGATGGAAAAACTGCTGAAAGTGAGATATCTTTTTCTTGAGAAAATCTTTTACACCATTCTGCAGCAGATGCTAAATCCAGGGCTGCATGAAGGCAGTTTTGAGAAATGTCTTTAGGATTTTGTATAGAAAGGAAAAAATCAATAGATTTTGTAAAAAATTTTGCGATGTTTTTTGCAGAAGAAGGGCTGTCTTCTAACTGACTTTGAAGGGCGGAAGTATTTTGCAGTAGCGTTTCAAAGAGCGTTCTCCAGGTGGGTTCGAGAAGCAGCAGCAGATTTTGATTGAAAAAAGCGATCGTCCGCATGATCTGATCTGATTTTTGGCTATAAATCATTTCAAAAACTTTTTGCTGCTCTGAAGTCAATGATGGCAGTGGAACAGGTTTTCTTAAGATTTCTACTTGTGCTCTTGGATTAAAAGCGATAGTTGGTAATATTTGGTGCCCAAAAGCTTTAAGCAGGTTTGTTTTTTTGTTTGTTTCTTCAGTTGAGCTTATAGACTGGTGAAAAAATAAATTTGTAAATATTTCGCCCTCTGATAGATGTCTAAAGCCTTGAATATTGTGATTTATTGTTTCTCTTCTGAATTTATTAAAAGTAGAAGCGTGGAAAATTCCTTTTGCAACTCCCCATACTTTTTCAATAATTTTACTTCCAAATCCTATAGCTTTTGAAGAAGGGGCTTGTGTAAGCGTAACTTCTTCACTATTTCCTGAAGAACAGTAGATCATTTGCGAGGAGCATAAAAAGGTATCTCTTAAAATGCGATAAGATCTTGGTAAAATCCCTTTTCTAGAATCTTGAGAGGAGGAATTTTGTTCTCTTAAGCCCTGTATTTTTGCTTTTTCGACTTCATTTTTTTCTTTATTTTTTTCTAAAGCTTCTTTTAAGGAAGGATCGCAAAACAAATAGAAAAATTTGTCATGTTCAGCTTTATTTCCTATTTCTGCCGCTAATATTTTTTGGATATTTTCTTTTTTCAATAATTTTTTGTAATAAAGAGCTTCTTTTGTCATTAAACGGTCAAAAGGAAGATTTCCTGGGTAAAATAGATTGATAGATTCAAGATTTCCTGATCCATTTCCTGATGCTACAAGAGCTGAGAATGAATGATAAATATCCGATAAATCTATAACATTGGCCTCGGCAGTTGTATGAGATGAATAATTAAAAAGGCATTCCTGTCTTTTGCTATTGATCTCCTGAAGAGTGTAGCGTTTTTGTAAATCAAATCCAAAATAAAGGCAGATGTCTCTAAGTTGTTTATTGGTTTGGGGATTATCTATTTTAATATGGGGCTGATTTGCCCATTCCATTAAATTACAGCCGTTTGGTTTAAATGAATCATCCAGATCTGAATTAGAGCACCTTGCTAGATGATCTATAATTGCATAAAGAGCATTAAACGAGACTATAGTTTCTGTATGTTTATGTGTAAGGGTTTGAGATAACTGCAATCTATAGGATTCACGGGAAGAGAGAGCTTTAACCAAAAATGTCAATTTTTGAAGAGTTTCTAAGACAGAATCTACCTCTTTGACATCTTTCCAGAAAGAATTGTCTTTTGTTGGTATTGGAAGATTGCGTAGCTCTTTATTCAAGTAAACGAGGGCTTTTGCGTACTCATTATGATGGAAAGGCCCTTGAGAAGGTTGATTTTGGATCAGTTCTGCATTTGCCATCCATTTATTTAAAGTAGAATTAATTGTTGATGGAGATAATTCATCACGTCCGGGTCTTGGAAGGTCATCGAGTCTTAAGTCATTTTTGGGGAGAGGAGAATGAACTTCAGCGTTTCTTTTTCTTACGGTAAGAAGATGCTCGCGATAATGCTCATTATTTAGATCAAAATTTATTTCTCCGTCTTTGGTCGTTTTTTCCTGTAAGTCTTTAAGTATATTCGATATATGGGAGATGTTTTTACTACCTAGCGACAGGCCGACAAAAGCTTTGAAAAAAAGACGTGTAAGGCGCCATTTTACATAATTTATGACATCTCTATAAAAGGCTAAAAAAGATAAAAGATTATAGCAATCTTTCGGAAGTATTTTTTTTAAGGCTTTTGTTCCGTAATGAGTCAAGATAAAGGAAAAAGCGAAAACAATTGGCATCCCGATCGTGGGGAAAAAATTAATAAGAAGTGTATGAAGGAGAGCTGTGACTATAGTATTTTTGAAGAGTTTAAAAAGAAGATAAGAGGTTTTACTATAAAGTCTGTACCCATGGAGCAAAGATATCCGCATATGAGACAGTTCATTAAGCTGGGTTTTTATTGGGTCCAAAGAAAAAATCTCAGACCAGGAAAGCTCCTGAGATGCCTTCTTTTTTTTACTGTCTTCGAGAATGATTTCTTTTAATGTAAAATTTAAGGGGGCAGTTATCTCCTTGCCGAAAATGTCAACAAAGAGGTCTTTTACAGTATCTAAAGCAACATCCGAAGAGCCTTCCAAATGCAAAAATTCTTTTAAGATATTTGTTAAGGGCTCTGGTAGAAAGGCTCCCGGTTTTGCAGTTATTTGATTTTTTTGCAGCTGTTTTTCAAAAAAAGTGATAGTTGAATAAATTTGATCAAGTTCATCGTCTTTGATCTGACCGTTTTTATAAAGAGCAACTGCTGATGCGCTAACAGTATTGATTGCAGATTCAAAAGTTTTTCTAAAACTGGAATCGGTTAAAAGATCGCTTTTATTTTTCCAAATATTAACTAAAGCATTTTTCCGTATCTCAAAGAGGTCTTTTTCAAAATCCTGCTCGTTGGAGTTTAGATGGTATCTTAAAACAAAAAGAAACAGCTCATTTTTTGTTAGAATGTTTTTGTTTGAAAAATTGGATTTATCAGGTTTTTTATTCAACGTTTGTATTAACCCATGAAAAAAATCATCCATGGAATAATTTATATCATTTTTCCAGATGGGCCAAGCTTCATAGGTAAATATTCTATAGAAAAAGGTAGTTTGGAGATCGTTTTCATCTATGTCAGAATAGATCAGGGGGACTGTGATATCCTCAATTTGAGAAGAAGCATTTTCATGCATATCTGTTCTTTTACAAAAGATGATAAGCCGATATTTTCCATTTTCCATTTTCTGGATTTCAAGCATTAAATTATCAGCATATGGAGAAAGGCCGCGTGAGTTTAAAAATTCTTGAGCACAAACGGGAATGGAAGAGGAGATCGAGTCGGATATTTTTTCGGTTGCTTTATTCAAAAGCAGGGGCATCTTTTTAATTAGTTCTTCAATAGCTGTTTCAATGTTTTTTTGAAGGCCGTCTTCTAAGAGTCTGTCCCAGACCTGATTGCCTACTTGTGTGCTGCTGCATAGTTCTTTTAGATCGTTTTTTAAACTTCCCTTTATAGCATCTCCCCAGCTCGTTGGAAGCTGTCCTATTGTTGCGCTAACAGCTTTTGATACCATTTGAGAAAGGTCTTCTTGACATTTTTTTAACTGTACGGAATCGCCTATTTCTTTTTGAACAAAAGATAGGAGCCTTTCATATAAATTATGAGCTATTACATTTGTATTTTCGCTGCTTGAGATTAGTCTTTCTAATTCTTGTGGTAGGTGCTGAACAATATGTTTTTTAAGTAATTTTCCAAGTCCGTTCCCGGTGGAGACTTTAGCTGTAAAAATAAAAGGTTTGCCTTGAGGTAAATTTTTGATTGCAAGAGCGTAGCTTTGAGCAAGCTCCAGAAGCTTTTTTTCATCTTTTTTTTCTATAATATCTGCAAGATTTATTTCTTTTTGACGGGCTTCTTCCAAGCTATTTTTTGTCGTTAGGTCAAGCTTGTTTTTAGTGCGGAAAAAATCACTGAGATAGCTTGAGAATTTGCTAAAAGAGCCTTCTTGGGTAAATAGTGCTGAAAAAAGTGTTTGGTCAATATTGGGGCCTTCTTGGGATGGCAATGAAGTTTCTAGATCATCATCTTCTTTTTCCGAGATAGCAGATGGTGAAAGCTCTTTTAGTAACCTTGAGTTTTTTAAAGAATCTTCTTTAAGAGAGACAGGGTCTTCTTTATGTGAAAAATAGTAGGAAAAAGTTTTTGTTGCTCTATTAAATATATTATCAAGCGCCTTTATGCCTTTATGCTTGCTAAAAGATTTTTGGATTTCATGGAGTTCATTTAGGGCAGTAGCTGTTACGTAGCGACATGTCGAGAAAAAAAGATGATAAGAACTAATAAAAAACTGTGTAATAAAAAAATGAGTATGTGCAATTGCTGGATTTATCGGATCTCTTGGTGTGAATGATAAAATTGAATTTGTCATTTTTTTAATTCTTTTTTCCTAAAATTATAAGATAGAAATTGGTAGTTTTCAATGGCTATCTGTTCATAAAATAATTTTTTCTTATTATTTTATTTAATAATGGTTATTATTAAAAGTTTATTATTGTTATTTACAATGTTGTAATTATAAAATTTTTATTAAATTATTTAAAAATTGATGTTTTTTTGTTGCAAATGAAAAAAAATTGTTTTTAACTTATGAACCTATCTCACTAAAGCTACAGGATATCAAATAAAAATATTTAACTGAGATGAGTTCATAAAATTTTTATCTTTTTAAAATATAAGCCTAAAAAATTAGCTGACCCTTATTCAAGGTCAGCTAATAATCTAATCTGAAGGTAACTTTAAATTTTTTATCGGCGATAAAAAATTCCAACAGCAACAGAGCTAACTGTAGCTATTAGGCCAAGAGAAACACAAGCGACCGTTTTCCAATTCCAACTTTTTATTTTTTGTTGCTCTCTTAAGTATTCAACAATCTCTCTAGAATAATGTCTATTTTGTAAATTAATAGTATCGATTGAAGCTCCTTTTCCAACGAGATATTTAACAAGCGCTAGATTGCCGCTCCATACTGCAAGGCCAAGAGTTCTGTCGCTAATTTTACTTCCTTTAGAAACTAAAAATTGCACTAATTCTAAATCGCCTTCCTGAGCAACCATATCAACAGGAGAGTCACTATATCGATCTTGAGTATTAACGTTGGGATTATGATTAACTAAGTATTTTAAAATTTTTACGTTTGATGCTCCTGCAGCGCTGCGTATGGCTATTGCAATACTCTCGGAGCTAACGTTTTCATTTTCTATAATGTATTTCACGGCTGGAAAATTATCCACAAAAGCTGCGATAGAAAGAGGAGTATTTTCATACCCACCTCCACACCCATCGATTTCATCCATTGAAACACTTGGTAAAATTGATCGTAAATGTTTCAATACTTCAATATCTGAGTTCTTAGCCGCATAATGAAAAATTGTTTCTTCACTTCTACTAATTTTTAAATCGGCTCCATTTTGAACTAAATAATCAATCATTGAACAGCAGTGATGATTTTTGAAACAGTCATTGTATACCGCGTTAAAAATTAGAGGAAAACCTCGATTTGAATACCTATTTATATTCTTTAAACCTATATTAAACTTCTGAGTTATATATTCTAGCATTTTAATAGAACCACTTGCTATCGCTGGACTAAAAAGTTTTTCTGGTGAGTCTGTGGTCAAAATATCAATAACATCTTTATCTTCAAGTGATTTTACTAACTCTAAGTTGCCGCTAAGAATAGCATAAAAATGAGCTTCTGCTTTTAAATGCGCATAATATGTTTCTTTAGACAATATTATTTCTAAGTTGTCTTTAAAATAAGCAGGAATATTAACTTGGTCAGCTTTTTCTTTATATTTATAATATTCTTCTTTATATTTATTATAATTTTCTTCGTCAGACATTTTTTCCATTAGGTAATCTGCCAATTCTTGATCGCCAAGGGCAAATAGATAATAAAATTCATTAAAATTAGTACTGTCCAATAAGGATGAATTTTTACGCAGAAATATTTCATCTTCAACAATGTTAAAACGATTGGCAAGAAGAAACCTAACGTTGTCTATTTTTTTTGCTCTAGCAGATTCTTTTAGACAACTGAGCAATTCTTTTTTTGTAAAGCTAGTTTTTCCAAGCATGAGAATAAAAGAATATAAAGCTCCGTCCGGGAGATTTTTTGCAGCTTTCACTAAGGGAGATTCTTGATATTTGTTACGTACCTCCATAGATTCTGTAAAATTAGTACATAATGCTGCAACGTCTTCTGAAAGCGATGTAGTTTGAAGCATTATTTGAAAAATATTTTGATACCTCTCATCAAAATTTTCTTGATATCGATCTTTAATAGATTTGTTAACTCCTTGAGTACTAGTACTATTAGAGCTAGAGCTACTCGAGCTGAAACTCATTGATGGAGAACTTGATGAAAAAATACTTGATGTTGAATAAGCGCTAGACATATTAAAAAACCTTTTTTTTGTTTAAAAAATTATCATTATTTCAATTAATGTTCATTATTTTCGTTAATAATATACTTAATTATAATATAAATAAATAATCGAAAATAATTTAATTTCTAAAAAACACCGAAAATAGTCAAGGGATTTTTTGAGAAGAATTTATCTCACTAAAGCTACAGGATATCAAATAAAAATATTTAACTGAGATGAGTTCATAAAACTTTTTTTGAAAAATAAAAACGCAAGAATTGATAAAGGATTTTTTTAATAGCTATTCTATGAAAAGAAAAAGGCTTTTTAAGTAATTTCCTTCTGGGTGGAACAGGTTAATAGTATGATCAAGGGCCAGGCGGTGCTTGCTAATTATTTTCACATTTCGTTTAGCCTCTTCGGCCGCTTGAAAGACCACTTTCTGAAAAAGAACCTCATCTACATGATAAGAGCAGCTGCATGTTAGAAGAAAGCTGTTTTTAGGCATTTTTTTAATAGTCTCTCTGTTTATCTCCTTATATCCCTTGCATGCCTGAATGATATCTTTTTTCTTTTTAGCAAAAGCCGGGGGATCAAGAATTACAATATCATAATTTAATGAGTCTTTTTCTTTTAAAAATTTAAATACATCTTCGCAAATGAAACTGGAGGGAGCAAGGCCGTTTATGCTTGTATTTTTTAATGCGAGATCAAGAGCTGGGCTTGAAATATCTATTGAATCCACTAAAGCAGCGCTGTTTTTTAAGGCATAAATAGAAAAGCCGCCTGTATAGCAAAAACAGTTTAAGATTTTTTTTCCATCGGCAAATGATCCGATTAAAGAGCGCATTTCTCTTTGATCTAAATAAAAGCCTGTTTTTTGGCCTTTTTTAAAAGATATTAAAAATTTAATTCCATTTTCCAGAATCTCAACTTCATCCGGTATGTCTCCAAAAAGGGTTCCTTCAAAGGGCTCAAGACCTTCTTCTTTTCGGCAGGAGAGAAGAGATTTTTCATATATGCCTTTTGTGGAAATAAGCGATGTAAGATACGATACGATCAAGGGTTTGATCTTTTCCATGCCGAGAGTGCTTATCTGAATTACTAGATAATCACTGTATTTGTCCACGATGAGGCCCGGAAGAAGATCTCCTTCTCCATTGATAAGACGGTAAGCGTTTGTTTTTTTGTCATCAAAAAGTTCTTTTCTTAAAAAAATGGCATTTTTGATGTTCTGTAAAATTGCTTTTTCAGGCTCGATATTTCCAAAACTGACAATTCTTCCGGAGAGAGAGGTTTTGCTATTGAAATAACCGTGGCCGAGCAGTTCGTTCTTCTCGCTGTAAATAGGGATAATTTTCCCTTCTGAAAAATTGGAGGGAAAGGATTTTATTGCTCCGGAAAAAATCCAATGATGTTTTTGATGAAAGATTTTTTCCTTGCCGCTTTTTAAGATAATTCCACTTGTCATAAAATCCATAACATTTAAAAAAATTATTAATTAATAATAGCATAATCTCATTCTTTTTTCTATAGGAAATCACTTTTATTTTCTTCTAACAAAACTTTCGTAAAGTAAATATTTTATATTATGTTTTAGTTATTGCATTTTATGTTTTTTAAAATATTTTTGAATTACCATGTTTTTATATAAAATTATTGTTAAACAATTAAAATGCCTTCCTGACCGAAGTTTCACAAAATTATTTCTCAAAAAATACAAAAGGAATAAGATGCCTTTGTAGAAGAACTAGTGAAATATATGTATTATTTCAGTTCTTCTTTTTTAAACAAAATATAGGTTTTTTTATGGAAGATCGAAAAAATAAAATGCCAGGAAGTTGTTGTCAAAAACCATCTGATAACAAAAACAATTGCTGCAAACAACCGCAAAAACAGCCAGAAAATAAACAGCAAAATCCAAAAGATCAAAAACAACCTGTAAAACCTCCTATCGGCAAATAACCTGAAAAGAGAGAAGCTCTTCATGCATGTTGTTTGCATGAAGAGTTTTTTAATTTTCACTCAAAATATCATAGTCAATTTCAAAAGTAGTAAAAAAAAGAGAAATTTTCTCTTCTTTTAAGAGAAGAAGAAGTTTGTTCTTTTCCTTTTCTGACAAAATGAAAGAAACAACTATAGGAACATCCGAGGCCAGCTCGAAGAAGTGCTCTTCATGCATGCGGCTATTGCTGCCATAGCCTGCAATACCGCGAGCGGCGATGCCTCTTGGGATTTCATTTTTTCTAGCAAATTCTAAAAGCCATTCATAAAGAAGTATGCCGTATTGTTTTTCAAACTCGTAAATATGGAAATTTAAACAAACGGCTTTCATAGTAAAACCCAGGTTAAAAGTTTAATAAAATAAATACCCAATATGGTGGCTAGTAAGCTTCCGCCAACGTGGGAAAAAGTAATTAAAGAAAAAAGCGCATATTCTCCATGGGAAAGTAAAGTTGTAGCTTCCGCTGAGAAAGTTGAAAAAGTTGTAAGGCCTCCTAAAAAGCCCGTTGTGATTGCAAGTCTTGCGGTCTCGCTAAGAATATGATCTTTAGAAACAGCCATGAAAATTCCCATTAAAAATCCGCCAATAAGATTAGCGTAAAGAGTTCCTAAAGGAATGGAGGGAAACACGAAATTGTAAAAAATTCCGAGCACATAACGGAATATAGCGCCTATCGATGCTCCGACGCTAATTGCTAAAACCGCTTTTATCATAAAGCAAAACCCCTATCGGTATTGTATATTTTTTTTATTTATTGTACAAATTTTTATATAAAAAATATTTATAAAGAAATAAATTTATATAATCCTGTAAGTCAACCACTTGTTAAATTTTCACAAAGATTAAAAATTTTTAGCGTTTTTAAAAGAAAAATCACGTCTTTTAGATTTATTTTTTTTGATAATGTTTTAATTATTAAAAACTTACGTTTAGAAATCTATTCTGAAACATAATTTCTGAAATGGGTTTTAAAGATTTAAGAAAATACAATTTGTGTTTTTTGAGTCGCGTTTTCAGAAAGTAAATCTTAAGAAAACAGAAATAAAAGCCTCGAATCTTTAAGGAGTTTACAGACAATGAAAAATGTCTTTCTTAGAAAAACTTTTTGCTATATATCACGAATTGGGAAGGATTTATGGTAGATAATTACAATCTTTTCTAGTGCAATTGGAAAAAAACATGTGGGGAAAGCAATTTTTTACTTACCGGAATATAATAATTCTTGGTCTATTTTTAATAGCCTGCCTTCATGCAATTGCATTTGGTTTTGTGCAATATCCAAGCAACTTTCTTACTTCGTCCGTTTCTCAGTTTTATCATAAGTTTTTATTATACCTGCTTTATGGGTCTGTTATAATAACCGGCCTTTTCAATCAGTCTTTGACAAGAACATTTGGGTTGAAGCGATCTTTGATAATCGGGCTTTATTTGTACTTTTTCGGGATCATTTTTTTTCATGCGCCCCATTTTATGAGCGATTTTAGCATGATTTATGCATCTTTAATGCTTGGAATGGTTTTTTTAGGAGTCGCCTTTAGCGTTGTTTTTGTGGGGCTTGCCACTTATTTGATCGTTGAGATTCCCTTTCATGTGGGCATTGGAATAACTGTTTTATTTGCTTTTATGAACTTAGGAGCGATGCTCTCTACTATTTTTTTAACTCTTTTTGCCGATTGGCAGTCGGGATCTATTTTTGCCCTCACTATGGAAGTATTAATTCTCTTTTCGATTATTTTCATTCATTTTGCACTTTTAGACCCTCCTTTTCCAAAACATCTGGCATATCTTCGAAAGGGAACTAGAATTTGGAAAGAGATGCACTATAGACTCGCACTTTTTATTATTGCGATTATTTTTTATGGACTCTGTGAAAATACTTTTAATCTTTGGGGTGAAAAGTTACTGGGCTTTTTCCTTGAGCCTGATGTGGTGCATGGAACAATTTCAATCTTTTGGCTTTTTATGATAGTCGGACAAATTTTAACTTTGATTCCGCTTTATTTTATTTCGGCAAGAAATGTTTTATATTTTCTGGGCTTTTTAATGATACTTGCCCTATTTACTTTTCCATTTCAAACGAGATTGCCGGGGTTTATTGCAATGTTGACTTTAGGGGGAATCGCATGCGCTGCGATCTTCCCGATCTTGCTTTCAATGCTTGAAGAAGAGATCAAGGAGATAAAGAGCGAGCTTGACTATCATTTAAAAGTGCTGCCTTATTTAGAGATGGGAATTGCATGGATGATGATGGGATATATTTTTGGCACAGGGCTAATAACGATCGAGGTTGAATCAGCAACAAAAAATACTTTTGAGAGCGTTTCATCTAAATTTTTTATCGCAATGATCTATGCAGTCATAATGCTGATCATTGCTTATTTTCTCTCCACTTCATTTCAACAGAAGATGAAAAGCAAAAATAAATGGTTCAAGGGTTTTTTCTAAAACTTTTTTCATTCATTCATAAAAATTAAAATTTCGGGTAAAATTTGCTAAAGGTTAAATTATGTTATGTCCCTGCTCATCTGGAAAAAGTTATCAGCTATGCTGTAAAAAGTATCATGAGGGCGTCTTTGCAGAAAATGCTCTTAGTTTAATGAAAAGCCGGTATTCTGCTTATGCTTTGGGCTACGCCTCTTATATCATTGAAACGACCCATCCTCAAAGCTCTCAATACAAAAAAAATAAAAAAAACTGGGAACAGGAAATTGAGCTTTTCTCTAAAAATACGGTTTTTCATAAGCTCGAGATCATTGAATTTATAGACGGAGAGCAAAAGGCTTTTGTTACTTTTAAGGCTCATTTATCGCAAAATGGAGCAGATGTCTCTTTTACAGAAAAAAGCCTTTTTGAAAAATATCAAGGTCGCTGGCTATATAAAGAAGGCATTTTTCTAAAAAACAGTTAAAATTTTTTTTTGAGATCTTTTCTATCACTTAGTTTTTTAAGCTCAAACATTTAATTCTTTAAATAATTTAATTTGAAAATCATCAATATTGGTAATAATTTTTTTTTGAAAAAAAATTATTACATTGGTATTTTTGCGAATTTTTTGATATAATTTTTCTTTTTTACAAGGTTAATATGGTTGCAGAAGTAAATCCCATCACCCCCACCGCCCCAGGCTCTTCTTATCATCCGAAAGTATCGAGTGGATCTCAAGATTTAGTTTTCAAAAAACCTTACAGTAAAAAAATTTCAAAACCGATGGGAGGGCATACTAATAATAGCAGCGAGATCATTCATATTGTAGAAGTTACTCTGCCCATTTTTGGAGAGTTTGAACCTTTTTCCTATCCTCTGTATGTCATTAAAGGAGGGTATGATCTATGTTTCTGTGTACGGGATTTAAGCAAAGCCTCCGATGTTAAAACTATCTCTAAAGAACTTCTTGCCACTGCCATGGCTGTTGCATATTTAGTTTGGACAATTTTTGAAAATGATCTTGGGGACAAAATATCGACAGGTGTAGATTTAATTTATAATCTTTATGGGATGGTAGTTGCTATTTCTTCCCTAAAATATACCGAGTTTTTTGAAAATATTTTGAATGTTGTAGATGATGCTGTATGGCTCATATCTTACTATTATTGCTATGTAGAAATTGAAGCTCTGAGCTACGGGATAGATTGCCTGTCCCACTGTTACTCCGCTTATAAGGAATATAAAGCTCCGGAGGGAAAAAAATTAGAATTTTTAAGCGATTTGTGCATGAGCGTGATCAGAGCTCATAACGTAGCCTCTTACGTTCCTTCTATTAAAGCAAAACACTCATCACAGGATGCATCTTTGCAATTACCTCCTCAGCCTTTACCACAACTGCTGCTTTCTTAGTAAAGATCTACCCTTCAAAATTAGCAGTAAAAAGATGTCTTACTTTCTTTCATCTTGTAATAATTTTAGATCTGTAATATTTATCAAAATGAAAACATTATTTTTTAAGAAGGTATTATGGATTTATTCCTTTCAATTTTTTTAGCAAAATTAATAGGAGTCTCTTTTTTAATCATTGGAGTTTTTTTCATATTAAAAACAAAAAATCTCCAAGCCGCCATGATGGATATGGGCAAAAGCCCTGCTTTAATGACAGTTGTCGGAGTTATTCGCATTTTTGTAGGTCTTGCCATTATTTATGGACATAATGAGTGGATCTTAAGATGGCCCGTAGTTATAACTTTACTTGGGTATTTAATTCTATTTAACGGAATTTTGATGCTTTTTATGCAAAAAGAAATAATGGCCATGATTATAAAGGCTGCGCCAAGAGTAAAATTTTTCAAGATGATGGGAGCTGTTATCCTGATTATCGGAATTTTCTTAAGCTATTGTGGTTTTTGGGCAGTTTAAAATTGCTTTATTTTTTCTGTTTTTTAAGACAGGGATCAAAATCCAAAAATTTAGACTTGAAGAAGAAGTCCTTAAGAGCTTAAATATTTTACTGAGCTTTATAAAGCCAGTTGAGCCTTTTAGTGTTCTTTTCATCTTGAAAAAAATATAATTCTATAGAGGTTCTTTTTTAAGAACCTCTTTTTTTTTATTTTTCAATAAGCGTTTTTTTACTGAAAAAATCATTGTTAAAAAAAAATTTAAAAGTCTAAAGTCTTGTATAGCTTAAAGAGGAAAAATTTATGAAAAGAAAATATCTTCTTTCAATCTGTTTGTTTTTTATAATAGCTTTCATATTTTCAAGTTTTGAGACGCCTTACAACAGGCATCCGAATAACTATTGTGTTTCGGGGGACAGTTTTCGCAGTTACTGCGATTTTGCTTATGATGAACTGGACAGATCTCTAGATCCGTCTTCTGTAAAACCCGGAAATGTTATTTTTGTCAAAACAGATTTCTTAGGAGAATTTTTTCAAAAAATCCATCCAAAGATTAATTCGAAATATATTATTGTCTCTCACAACAGCGACTATGGAGCTCCGGGCAATTTTAAAGCTTATCTCGATGATGAAAAATTAGTAGCTTGGTTTGCTCAAAATGTAGACGGATATGTGCATAAAAAGCTTCATCCCATTCCAATCGGAATAGCTAATAAGATGTGGCCTCATGGAAATGAAGAGCTAATCAAAAAATATATGAAAGGAAATTTCAAAAGAGAATATTTTTTATATAACAATTTCAAAGAATGCACATATTTTGAAAGAATTTATGTTAATGAGCTTTTTAAAGATCTTCCGTATTGTCACTCTTCCGGGTTAAAAGATTATGAAAATTATTTAAAAGATGTAGCATCTTCATTTTTTATATTAACTCCTCGCGGCAATGGAGTAGATACTCATCGAATTTGGGAAGCTTTTTATCTTGGGTCGGTTGCGATAGTCAAAACCTCTTCCTTAGATACTCTTTATGCGGATCTTCCGGTAATAATTGTTAAAGATTGGAAAGAGGTCAATGAAGAGTTTTTAAAAGCTAAATTTCTGGAAATGGAAAATAAACATTTTCTCTATGAAAAACTAGATATTAAGTATTGGCATAAGTTGATCGATTCTTATAAATCCCTTTGCGTTGAAAAATAAACTCAAGAAATTTTATTAGAACTTCTATCGCTTTAAAAAACTATACTTAAAAAACTTAAGGCAGTTTTTATAAATTATTAACGATCTTTAAAAAGTTTTTCAAATTTTGCTTCTTAGAGAATAAAAGCTCATTAAGTTTTTACTATGAATATGTAAAGTGCTGATCGGATATTTTACATTTTTATAGATCATAAAAGGGATAAGCCTTCCTTCTTTATCTTTTTCCCAAACGTAAGAAAAATAAGAAGGATTAAAAAGGCATGTTTCATTAATAAATCCGGGTTTATGAGACCCATGCACGGGACTAATCCCGCCCAAATATTGACCGATGGCCGCAGCATCAAAAATTGAATTGAAAGTTTCAAAATTGTTTGAATAAAAAGTTGGAGTGGATGTTGTTTCTCCAATTAGGCTTTTAAGTTCACGGTCTACATAATAGGCAGGTGGCACTATGGGCAGTGAATCAATATAAATTTTATTATAGATTTTTTTGAAATCATTTATAAGATGCATGTCGTTGCAATGATAAGAACCGTCTAGATGTGCTTTATAGGCAATGAAATTACACAGCTCATCTAAGGGCCTACCTTCTGCTATATAAAAAAAACCGGCTATGCAGCGCTGTATGCTGTCAAAAGTAGCTCCAATCATGCTTGGATAGCTTTTTTCAAAAATCGAGAGTATTTTACTTAAATCAGCGTAAAGCAAAACGTCGTTTTCCATATGGAAAACATTTTTTAGATGATATTGTTTTAAAAAATCATCTAAGTAAAAAAATCTTTCTATAGTAGATTTCCAAAAACCATTTCTCTGCTCCTTTTGAATATAAGATAAATGAGCTTTGCTTTTAGTTAGTGATTCGCAGGTAATAGGAGTGACATTTTTTAAAAAGTCTTTAGCGGTATTTTCCAAAGCTTCCTGATTTAAGATTAAGTAGACTGGGCAATTGTTGAATAGAAGTGCTTGATCTACTGCCACTTTCATATATTTTGGCAGAGAAGGTCCGATATGAACATAAACAATGCAATAAGAAGGTTCTTTTGGGGCAATGAAAGCGTCTGAAAAAGCATTTTGAAAAAATAAAACTACGGTAAGTAAGAAAAAAAAGAATCTCATGAAAAGCAGCTCCTATTTTAAAAGCAAATCTGCATTGTTTAGTAAATCTTGGTACAACTTCTGGTTTATGGCGATCTCAAATTTATCTATTTCAACTTCGTCATTATTAGCTCTATGATATGTCTTTGGCGAAATCACAATTGCATAGTCGTTAATGACAGATGGAATGATGCTGAAGTTGGAATCGGGCCTTACTAAAGCATCGAAGTTAAAAAAAGAAAAGAAATCTTCCAATACATTTTTTGTATGATGGTTTTCTTTGCGATAATCGAAGGCGATTCGTTCATCGTTAACGCCTTCCTTAAGCAGTTTTGCAACCGTTTCCGGATCTGGATCATCTGTAAAAACAAAACAATAAAGGGACCTTCCTTTAAAATAGGAAGCTATTTTTTTAAGGCCGTCAATGTAAAAATTAAAAGAGGGAAGCTTTAGAGGAAAAGAATGATTCATCGACCTAGAATCATATCCCCCTCCTAAGCGAGCATGAACAGCAATATTAACACTTTCACTTGAAGGTTCGATAAGCTGCAGCTTTTTTTTAGGCTTGATCAGACTTTTTACAAGCAGACGGAAATCCGGATCTTTCCAGTTGACCATAACCTTGCAGCAATATCTGTTTCTTTCATATTCGGCCTCGGCAAAATAAGGACAGGTATATAAAATGGACCTGCTGTTGTTTTTCGGCAGTATTGAGTCAATGGTTTTAATGTAAATATGTTCTTTGAAAATTTCTTTTTCGAAGCGATTTTCAACATCATCTAAAGTCAGCTCTGAAGAATAGGGAAATGGCTGATAAAGAATGGGAATATCATATTCGTAAGAGAGCCATTTGGCATGAAGATAGCTAAGAAGCTGATCTCCGAACCTGCCTCCGCTGAATGAATAAGTAATAGCTTCATTTGCAGATGATACAATAGCGAAGGCAATATAAAAAAAGGTTAAAATAAATTTCATTTTAAGAATCTTTTCTCCTTTAACAATTGCTGATAGAGATCTTTTTCTATAGAAATGTTTAATTCGTCTATTACCGGAAAATTGTTCTTATAGGAAAATTTTTTAGGAGATATGACAACTGCATAATCATGCAGAAGAGATGGAATAATACTAAAGTTAGAGTCGGGTCTGATGAGAGCGTCAAATTCAAAAAAAGAGAAAAAATCTTCCAAGACATTGTTTTTGGGCCCATTACCTTTTTTTCTATAATCAAAAGTAAGCTCGGGAAATAGTGTTTCTAGCTTGCTGGTAAGAAGATCAGGCTTTATGGCGTCAGTAAAAATAAAGCAGTAAAGTTTTCTTTTAGGAAATAGATCGATCATGTTTTTTAGTGCATCGATATAAAAACCTATGGGAGGTAATTTATAAGGGGCATAATATCGGGTATGATCAGTATCGATGTTTCCTCCTTCTCGAATATGAATGGCTATACTTATGCGGTCATCATGAGGATAAATGAGCTGAAGCGCTTTTTTAGGAGCTAGAAGAGGAAGGAGGGTTTGACGGAAATTTTCATTTTTCCAATCAACTGGAAACTCATTGGATGAATTCATTTTCTCAAAGAAACTCTCGGCAAAGTAGAAAGTGTGATATATAGTTGACTTTTCGTTTTTAGAATTTTCAAATGATGTTAGAGCATTGACATTGATTTGTTTGGAAAATGCTTGTCCGTTTGAGAGAATTTCTTTGTCGCTTAAAACGAGCTCCGAGGAATAGAGAAAAGGTGTATAAAGCAGCGGAATATCATAATAATATGAAAGCCATTTAGCATGAAGATAGCAAAGAAGGTGATCCCCAAACCTTCCCTTGGTTAATGAATAAGCAACAGCGTTATTTTCAAAAGCTGAAAAATAAGAAAATATGAAGCAGCAAAAAATATATTTTTTTAGCAAAAAATATTTATTGATGCTGCGCATTTCTAGGCCTCATCCATTCATGACATGAAATATATGAATATTTTTCTTTTCTGAAATTTTCAATCCGGTCTAATGAGGAAACATTGGCTTTTATTAAAGTACGCGGATGAGCCTGATCAGTTCTTAGAAGAGCAAAGTTAAAATAAATTTCGTATTCGGAAAGACAGGACGAATAAACATAATTAGTATCAATGCAGTGGCAGATAGCCTTCCAGGGCTCTTCATGATGAATCTGGTAAATTTGATCAAATAGATCCTCTAAAATACATCCCTGAAACAACATATGATTAGCAATGCCGGATAAACTTTTATTGACTCTTTTAAATCCAGGCAGGAGCCTTTTCCCATGGTCAAAGTAAACACCGACATTTTCTGTGTCGGTTGTAAAGTATGGCTCTCCGATAGTATTTATAAATTCTGTGGGATTTAAGAAAATGGTATCTGAATCCAAAATAAGGATGTTTGATGAAATATCCGGAATGACCAAATAGGCATATAATTTTAAAAATTGCTGATAAATCCAACCTATGCGGGATCTCGGAGAGGCAAGGAAATCTTTTGCAGATTTTTTATCGTTATGAAAAATTTCTATGGCCAGATCTTCTTTGGAAAAAGGGAAGTTATTTTCATCAAACCATTCTGCCTGAGATGTAAATGGTTCATCGGAGACTACAATGATGCGGCGGATGTTTTTTCCGTTCTGACGGATTCCCTTAATGCATAGATCAAGGGTATATAAATCCTTTTTGCAGCATGGGATAACTACATCAATAGGTTCATTGGTAAAAAGATAATGTGTTTTTTTTTGAAAACAGTCTGCAAATAAACCGGATGCTATGATGAATGCCAAAAAAAAGGTAATGCAAAAAGTTTTAAAAGACATATCCCGCCTAAAGATTTTGAAACATTTTAAAATTTTATTTGTCATTGTCAAGGATATTTTTTAATAAGAAGCTTTTTTTTGAAAAGATTGAATTTTTACTTCTAGTTTTTATAAATGTTAATTGCTGATAGCTTCAAAGATTATTTCATCAAATTTAGAAGGGGAGAAAAGATAAGCTTTGTCGCTTTTTAAATAATCCGAGATATTTTTAATGTATTTATTGTAAGTCTCTTTGGACATTTCTTTCATAAAGGAATAAAGTTCTTCCAAACTTTCAAAATCACCATAATCGATAAAACAGTCTTTGGGGATGTATTCTAAAATATTAGGAGCTCCAAAATAAATAGGTATGCAGCCTGCAGCCAGGCAGACAAAAATTTTTTCCGTGATGTAGCCTGGGATAAAACTATTTTCAAAACAAAAACAAAACTTATAATGATTTAAAACCTCTATTTTATCTTCGCTGTTATAAAGGCCGGCAATAGCGCCCCTATACATCAAATTTTTCTTGAAATTTCCGGGATTCGATCCATAGAACTCAAACTCATTTTTTGGTTTTTTTTCAAAGAAATTTATGATTTCTATGCGCTCTTTTGTCCAGTGCCTTGCAACCATTGTACAGAGCTTTTTTTTCTCGAAAGAAAGAAGGTTGGATTTTAAAGGCATAAGGAAAGGGTAGTAAAACTTGAAGAATTTTTTCCCGTCGATTATAGAGTCATTATGTGTGTATATTTTAGAGACTAAACCACCGCAAGACGCGGTCCCGTCCGGCTCCCACAAAAAAACGATCAATTTCTCTTTGGGAATTTTCAAATTTTTAGAAGAGGGAGAATCGTTCATAATAATAACTTTTTTTACATCGGAAGAATAGGAAGGGAGATACCCTTGAAAATTAGTATGGTGAAAAAGTCTGACCTCATAGCCCTCGTCTTTGAGGTTTTGCCACTGAGTTGGAATATCGCCCAAATACATAAAATTGCCTACAATGTCAATTTTTTCTCCGTATATGGAGCAATAAAAAAAGCAAAGTAAAAATAAATATTTTTTCATATTTTATTCGCGCTAAGCCTGTGTCTATAAATATAAATGGGGGTTTTAAGTACTACTTTATTGTAAAATTTCTTATAAACACCGTCATTGAACATTACATCCTCCCCGATAATGAATTTTTCAGTCCATTGAATAGAATTAAAAACCTGTTTTGTAATCGCGATAGGACCGTTGCAATAAATTCCGCCGCCTAATTGATTTGTATATGCCGGAGATTCAAACCAAGCCAGCTGATCAAAAGTATAATAAGAGATCTGAGCCGTTGCTTCCGACCATCCATGCATCAGATGATCTAACTCATAATTTTCGAAAAAATATTTAATGATTTCAATACGCTGCGGATGCGGCAGGTCGTCGGCATCATGGCCAATCAAGATGTCTCCTTTTGCTATTTTGGCCGCCTTATTTCTATTCGCACCGGCAGAAAGAGGTTGATCGGAGGTTAACAATACTACTGCAAATGGGCAATCATTGCCCTTTATTGCATTTATCATCTCTTGAGGCACTTTGTCAGCATTTGAAAGAGAGATCACAATTTCATCGGGAAGCACTGTTCCGCTCGAATACTCTTTTATAATCTGAGACAAAAAACGTGCATGTTTGTAATGACAGGGAATAATTACAGACGTTGTCATAGCTATGGGAGTAAGGCGCTTTTCAAGAGAGAACACGAAGCAGCAACTTAGAATAAAAAAAAGCAGTATTATCCGTCTTGCTATTTTCACCTTTAACCATTTTTTCATTTTTTAAAAAAAAATTTACATGTATAAATATTTTTTTTCAAATTAAAAGGCAGCACTATGTTTATAAAGATGTTTAGATCCCTGGTAATTTTCTTATGTTTTGCAATTAGCGGTTTTTCAAATGAGAATGCTTATTCTATAGTGTTTGTCTACATAGGCAAGATACCGCCTTACATAGAGCATACAATTTCACAAGCGCGCTTATTTAATCCCGGAGCTTCGATATTTCTAATAGGAAATAAAAAATCTTTAGAAACATTAAAATCAACGAAGATTGACGAATGCCGCATCAATAAAATTGCATGTGAAAGCTTGAAAAAAACTCTGGAACATAAATTGTTCGATCAAAACTGCGAGGCAAAAAATAGATCGCAGTATTGGAAATTTTCTGCTGAGCGTTTTATGTACATAGACGAGCTGATGAACGATTATAGATTGGAAAACGTTTTTCAGGTTGAGTGTGATGTTATGCTCTATGTCGATTTAAAAGATTTATTAAATGTTTTTTCCCTTTACGAGGGAATCGGAGCTCCTTTTCAAAATGATAATTTAGGGAGCGTGTCTTTTACCTATTTTGCTACAGCGGAAGCGGCAAGAAACTTTGCGCAGTTTATTCCAAAACATGTCGAAGAGGCTGATATGACCATTTTAGCAATGTATAAAAATATCAACACTGCAAGAGAAATTGATTATTTACCGATTATTTTTAAAGAATATGCCGATGACCGGCCGCTTATGAGCAAAATTGGACAGAGAACTTCAAATCCCAAAAGATTTTATAGTAACTGTGAAAAATTTAATTCGATTTTTGAATCTGACTTGCTTGGCACCTATCTTATTGGAAATCCCGGAATAATTGGCAATCAGGTCCTTTACAATCCGGATCTTTTTAAAGTTGTATGGATTAAAGATGAAAAGGGAAGAAATGTTCCATATGTAAAATATAAAGATGTTCAATATAGGCTTAATACCTTACATATTTATCACAAAGCAAAGCTAAGCTGCTTTTCTTCTCTAAACTCAAAAATGGAATATCCCGTAAATAAAAACTGAAATAGAAAAGTAGATAAGGATTCTTTGTTAAAAAGAGGCCTCTCTCTTTTTAAATTTTTAGCGGCGGTTTTCTTTAGGTCTTGCTGCTTCTACGGAGATCATTTTATCTTTCAGAGAATGGCCATTTAATTTATCAATGGCACTTTTACCTTCAAGCATGGAGCCCATCTCAACAAATGCAAAGCCTCTAGATTCGCCGGTATCGACATCGGTAATTATTTTGGCAGATTCAACTTTCCCATAAATTGAAAATAAATCTGTCAATTCTTCATTGGTTAGATCTTTAGGCAAATTTCCTACAAAAAGTCTCATAGCACCTACTTAAGGTTTTATAGTTTGTAATTTTAAATATGCAAAATTGCTTTTTTTAAATCAAAAAAAATATTTCAAGAAGTTTTTAGAAAAAGTTTTTAAAATTTTTAAGGTGTTTTTTTTCTTTAAGTTTTTCAGATTAAAAATAGTGCAAAGATATAAAGAAAAATAATAAGCTTTAGCTTGTCTTTTTTTCATTTTTGGGAAACACTTTGGTTTTGAAGAACGGGAGATCTTTTATGATGTTGCCTCATCCTTCATATATTGAAATTGACATAGATCAATTTCTTACAAATATTTCTGCTATTAAAAAATACATTGGAAAGCGTCGTATCTGTTTTGCGATCAAGGCGAACGCCTATGGACATGGAATAGTGGAGATGGGAAAGGCTGCTGTGCTGGCCAAAATCGATTATTTGGGGATTGCAAATCTTGAGGAAGGAAAAAAATTAAGAGAAAATGGAATTTTTCTTCCAATAATATTATTAGGGCCGGTTTTCAAAGAGCAGATCCCTTATCTTTTTCAATATGAGCTAGAACCGACAATCAGCTCTGAAAAACAAATAGAAGAATTAATTGAGTATTGCAAAAAAGAAAAAAAAGAACTGAAAGTTCACTTCAAAATTGATACCGGACTGCATAGAACCGGAGTCTGCTACCATAAGGCTAAAGAAGTCTGGAATATTTTAAAAAAGCAAAAGCATTTAAAAGTTAGCAGCATCTATTCTCATTTTGCTTGCGCGTATGAGAAAGACGATGAGGCAAACTTTAAGCAGATCGAGCGTTTTGAGAAGTTTTTCAAGCCATTGAAAACAGAAAACCCCGACCTTATAATCCATATGGCAAATTCCGGAGGTTTGGAACAATTTCCAAATGCCATGTACGACATGGTCAGAATCGGTCTTCTTGCGTATGGATATAAGTCTTTTGAAGATAAGGGGCCTTTTGCAAAAATAGCTCCCTGTTTTTCCGTAAAAAGCAAGGTTTGCCTTGTCAAGACCTTAGAAAAAGACGAGGGGGTAAGCCATGCTTATACTTACATTACTTCTAAAAAGACCCAAATAGCTACAATACCTATTGGCTATGGAGACGGCTATCGTTTTAAATTATCCTGCATGGACGTTTTAATAAAGGGAAAGAGATTCCCGGTTATCGGCAGAATTTGTATGGATCTCATAATGGTGGATGTCGGCGATAATGATGTTCAAGTTGGCGATGAGGTTGTTTTGATTGGAAAACAGGGTAAAAAAGAGATAACCCTTCAGGAAATAGCCGATCATTTGCAGACCGACATATTGGATGTGCTTTGCGGTTTTACAGATAGACTGGAGAGAAAAATTGCAGAAAGAAGCAGGGAAAAGCTCTCTTTTATTCTCGATTATACTAAAGCTAAAACAAAAAACTGAAAATATTGATAAAGCATTCGAAAAAAATGTAAATTTTTTGCTGTTTAAAATTTTTCGATTTTAAAAAATGAAATAAACGGAAGGCGGAAGGTAAAAAAAATATGGAAGAAAACATTGAAAATATCGGGGAATTTTTAGAAAAAAAGTTTTTAACTCCATTTAATATTTCTCAAAAAGATCTTCAAAAAGCCTTGTTTATACCCCAAAATGCGATGAATGGGATTATAAAAGGAAAAAGAAAAATTTCGGCAAGCATCGATTTAAGACTATGTAAGTTTTTTGGCAAGGAAGAAGGGTACTTTTTAAATTATCAAAATGAAATAGAAATAAAAAAAGCAAAAAAATGTTTAAAAAAAATTCTTTTGAAAATTACACCCAAAAAAGCAGATTCTGCAACTGAGGGATCTGATAAAAAAAGTAAAACGCCTAAAAAAAAGTTAAAAGTTGCGCTCATTTGCGGAGGGCCATCTCTGGAGAGGGGGATTTCTCTGAATTCTGCAAGATCGGCCATGGATCATCTTACATCTGAAGAAGTGGAAATAATTCCTTTTTATGTCGATGTTTATAAAAACTATTATTTACTTTCTTCATCGCAGCTTTATTCAAATAACCCATCTGACTTTGATTTCAAATTGCAAACAGCCGCCCAGAAAATTACAAAAAAAGAGCTAGCTGCAGAGCTCAAAAAAATGGACATAGTTTTTCCGGCTATCCACGGTAAATACGGAGAGGATGGCGAGCTTCAGGCTTTTTTAGAAAAACATAAAATTCCCTTTATTGGATCGCCAAGCATCACCTGTGAGAAAATGTTTAACAAACATAAAGCCAGCCTTGCTCTTCAAAAAGCGGGATTTGCAACCCTGCCGATTGAAGTCTTAAAAAATGATGCTCAATTAAAGAAAACCATTACCGATTTTTTTCAAAAACACAATTTAAGCAGAGTGATAATTAAGCCTATATCCGGAGGATCTTCCATAGGGGTTTTTTCTGCAGGCACACCTAAAGAAGCTTTGAGTAAAGCTTTAACCCTTTTTGAAAATAACTTAGGCGATAAAGCTTTAATTGAACCTTTTTGCACCGGAAAGGAATTTACTGTTATTGTGCTGCAAAATGAAGACGGATCTTCGGTTTCCCTTGTTCCCACTGAGATCCAGGTGAGCTATGAAAGCGGCGGTTTTTTTGACTATCGCAGAAAATATCTTCCTACCCAAAATACCTTTTGGCACTGCCCTCCTACTTTTGACGACAAAGTGGTTCAGGATATTAGAGCTCAGGCCGAAGAGCTTTTCAGACTTTTCAATATGAGAGATTTTGCCAGGCTAGATGGCTGGCTGCTAAATGATGGAAGAATTATTTTTACAGATTTCAATCCACTGTCCGGAATGGAGCAAAATAGCTTTATCTTCCAACAAGCTTCTCGCATTGGGCTAACCCACAGAGATCTTTTGTGGAATATTTTGTGCAACGCCTGCTCTAGATATAACATAAAAATCATGCAAAGACAAAAAGACAAAAATGACAAAAAAGAGATCGTTCATGTTCTATTTGGAGGAACAACAGCGGAAAAACAGGTCTCTTTAATGAGCGGAACGAACGTTTGGTTGAAACTGAAAAAATCTAAAAAATTTGAACCATTTGCTTTTTTGCTCGACAGGGATAATTCCGTTTGGCAGCTTCCCTATACCTTTTGCCTCAATCATACAGTCGAGGAGATTTATGAAAATTGTTTAAAAGCTCCCTGCTTTGTCAATAAGTTAGAAAAGTTTCTTGTGGATATCAAAAAAAGACTCTACTTTGCTCCGAAAAATTACGATGTTAACAGCAATCTGCCCAGACGTTTTTCTTTTAAAGAGTTCATTAAAGACTCTAAGAAAAAAAATGCTTTTGTTTTTTTGGCGCTTCATGGCGGAGACGGGGAAAACGGAACCATTCAGCAAAAATTGGAAGAATCTAATCTCTTATATAACGGCTCCAATCGCAAAACTTCAGAGCTGTGCATGGATAAATATTTAACCGGCCTTGCTATTAAAAAAATGAAAGACAAGGAAATTCTAACGGTCCCTAAAAAAACTATTAAAATCAGCTTTTTTAACAATTTTAAAGAGCTGGACTATAAAGCTTTCTGGCTGCTTCTGCAAAAAAAATTAAAAAGCGAAACTTTTATTATCAAACCTCAAAGGGATGGCTGCTCGGCAGGGATTGTCCGGCTTTTTTCTTATCTGGATCTAAAAAAATATGTTGAGCTTGTAAATAAAAGGGTTTCTGCAATTCCTCCGAATTCTTTTAAAAATCAATTAGCTCCAATAGAAATGACTCTAAAATATGAAGAGGATTATTTACTTGAGAGCTTTGTGGAAACAGATTTCATCCGTATTGTTAAAAACGATCTTGTTTATAAGCTGAAAACGGGATGGATAGAGCTTACCGTCGGTGTGATTGAAAAAAATGGAATTTATCATTCGTTAAATCCAAGCATTACAATCGCCGAGGGTGATGTTTTATCTTTAGAAGAAAAATTTCAGGGTGGAACCGGAATTAATATCACGCCTCCTTCAGAAAAAATCGTATCGCAAAATAATCTGCTCGTGATTAAGAAAAACATTGAAAAAATAGCCGAATACCTTAATGTTCAAAACTATGCAAGGATGGATGTTTTTTTTAACACTAAAACCAAACTGACCTATTTGATAGAAGTAAATACTTTGCCGGCACTAACTCCTTCAACTGTTCTTTATCATCAGGCGCTGGCTGAAAAAAATGCCATCTATCCAAAAGAATTTTTAGAATATATAATTGAAATTAAAAAAAATCGTGTTTCTTTAGAGTGCCTAACTTAAAGAGAGAGAAAAAAATGCTGGAAAAAAATTTCCCTCATCCATCTTGGATAGAGATTGATTTGAATCAACTGAAAAAAAACATCCAGATCATCAAAAAAAATCTAAAGAAAAGTTTATTTTGTTTTCCGGTAAAAGCCAATGCATATGGACATGGTATTTGTCCTGTTGCAAAAGCTGCTGAAGATGCCGGTGTGGATTATCTTGCTGTTGCGCATTTAGCAGAAGCTATAAAGCTCCGTCAATCAAATATCAATCTGCCGATTTTAATCTTAGGGGCAATTCATGAAGACCAGATTATCGATGCAATAAATTATGAATTTGAATTTACCATTAGCTCCAAGTTCAAAGCCGATTTGGTAGCTGAAAAATGTCAAAAGATTCAAAAAAAATGCCGTGTGCATATTGAAGTGGACACCGGCATGCAAAGAACCGGAGTGAGGACCTCTTCTGCAGCATTGCTTTATGAATATTTAAAAAAACTCAGCTGTTTTGAAATAGTGGGGATTTACTCTCATTTTGCCAATTCCGACACTCCTTCCGATCCTATCACTCAAAAACAGCTCGACGCTTTTTTATCGCTTAAAAAAAATCCTATTTTTCAAAACTCTTCTTTGATATGGCATATTGCGAACTCAGGAGGCGTTGTTTTTTTTCCGCAGTCTCATTTAGACATGGTCAGGTCTTCTTTGATCACTTTTGGATATCTGCCCGATAATTATCCCAGCTCTTTTCAGGGAATAGCTCCATGTTATGCAGTCAAATCTAAGATTTCCTATTTTAAGGTTGTTGCCCATAACGAGGGGATCAGCTACGGCCATACTTATGTGACTAAAAAACAAACCCGCATAGTTACCGTTCCTGTTGGGTATGGTGATGGGTATAGAAGGGGGCTTTCCAACAAAGGCTCTGTACTTATCAGAGGCGAGAAATTTCCAATAGTTGGTAACATCTGCATGGATCAGTTCATGGTAGACATTGGCAATTGCGCCGCATATGTCGGCGATGAAGTCACATTAATTGGAAAACAGGGAAAGGAGGAAATAACTATCAAAGAAATGGCCGGCCTTTGTGATACCAGCATTTATGAAGTGCTTTGTTTTTTCAACGACCGTCTTAAAAGAATTTATCTAAAGTAAATTTTTAGTGTAAAAAACAAAATAGATTTAATTCTTCAGATTTTTCAAAAAATAACCCAGAAAAAAAATTGCTCTTTCTTTTCCTTATCAATTATAATAAGGCCAAAAACAAAGAGCTAAAATAATTATGGGCAAAGTTTTCGATAGAATTTATGAAGAGGTAAAGCAGATCCCCAGAGGAAAAACAGCTTCTTATGGAGAGATTGCTAAAAAAGCTAAAACTTCTCCAAGAGTTGTCGGCTTTGCTTTACATAAAAACCCAGATCCGCAAAATATTCCCTGCCATAGAGTGGTTTTCAAAGATGGAGAAGCTTCTACCTCTTATGCTTTTGGCGGCAAGGCGGCTCAGGAAAAAAAACTTCAAGAAGAAAAAGATGGCTAAATTTTTCTTTTTCAGCTTTATAAAACGTTGCTAGCGAAATATAAATTTTTTTAGCAAAAAAACTAACTCTGATTTTTTTTGTAAATTTCATCGCAGCCCAAAGCTGTAACAAATCTATATCCCTTAGATCTTAGAAATTGTCTAAATTCTATTGATGAGTAATTGTTCTCAACAGTTATTACATCAATATCAAATCTATCATAGTCAATTGATTTAAGGATCTGGAGTTCGCCGCCTTCGGTATCAAGGCTCAAAAAATCGATATGATATAATCCCTGTTCGTCTAATAAATCGTTTAATCTAATAGCTTGAATCTGTAAAACTTCGGTAAAGCCTTCGCATTGTCTAAGCTCGCTGTTTATGCGGCCAACGTGCTGAGGGTCGTATTTGTCGATAATACCGCTTAACATTTCAATGTTTTCTACTGTCCCATGTGTAACTAAAAAAGAGACGGTTTCATTGGTATTTGATATGCAGTTGTTATAACAAAGGCATTTTCGGGTTTTCGAAAGTTTTTCGAAAACTTCAGGAATGGGTTCAATGCAAATGCCGCTCCAGCCTAAATTTTTCTCAAAATAAAGGGAGTTATTAATAGTTTCGCCATCATATGCTCCGATATCGACAAAAATTCCGTTTTTTTTATTTTTAAAAAAAGTTTCATTTACATACTTGTCTTGCTTGAACTGTGAATAATATTCAGCGAAAAGCGATGAGAAAAAAAATAGGCAGATGACCGAAAAAGAATTAATGGTTTTTAACATATGCTTCCTCAAATTTAATAAAAAAAATTTTTCAAATGTCTGATAAGTAAAAACAAGAAACAAATCTAGATCATAATAGATATAATTTTCTATTACTGTTTTTATTTTTCAAAAAACTGAAGTGGTTTTTTATTTTTGTAAAGAATTTAAAAAATACTTTCTAGAATCCTTGTCTTGGGATTTTAAGAGAACCTTCATGATTTTTTAGAGATTAAATCAAAAAACGAAATAAGAAATATTTTCTCTAAGAGCTATATAAAACTCAATTTAGTAAATTTTTCTATGTTGTAATTGATAGACAAAAAATAAATAAATTATTTACATTGTATTTTTTTATTATCATAAAAGAGAAATTAAATGAAAAAATTATGTTCTTGTATTTTTTTTCTTCTATTCTGCCTTAGCTTGTATGGGGATAATAACAGGTTTTCCTGGGATAGTTGGAGTACGCATCAGCCTGTTTTATACGCCGTTGCTACTTCTACAAAAGGACCTATCATAGAATTTGGCTGCGGATATGGTTCTACGGATTTATTACATGAAATTTGTGAGAGAGATGGCCGCATTTTGATAACTTTGGAAGATGATTTAACATGGATGGAAAAATTTGCCTCTAAATATGAAGGAAGGGGATACAACAAAGAAAATTCTGGCTGGCATAAGTTTTTTTATGTTCCCGGAAAAAATCAAAAAGACCATGAGAATCCAGCGCATTGGGTAAAATTCTTAAATGAATTTAAACTTTTAGATGAACTGACTTTTGATGTTTGTTTTATTGATCAATCTCCTTGGCTAGCGCGATATGAAACTTTGAAAAAAATGAAAGATAAGGCGCGTTTTGTTATCGTCCATGACGTAGACTTTTTTCCAGTAAGAAATATCTTCGGTAAAGTAATCAAACCTATACGTAACAGGACGGAAGGGGAGTTTGATTTTAGCGATGTGTTTTCATCTTTTAAAGTCTATTTCCCTAAGCAGCCCTGGCCTGGAGACACCGGTCCTCCAACCTTATTAGGAAGCAATTTCGATTCAGATTTTCCCTTAGTGGATTATTCTGAGAAAATAATTTTAGATCCTATAAAATAACATGGCAACAAGAGCCTAGAGTGAAAGCTTTTTGATCTCCTTGGGCTTAGCTATGAACATGTTTCGATTGATAATCACTTTTTATGTAGGATGTTTAATTACCTATCAAAAAGTTTTTTGCCAAAAAAGGAGCTGTGAAATGAAGCATAAACATCTTATTGTATCTTTAATTTGCCTGTTTGTTGCAGGATTTGTCCATCAAGCAAAAGCATCGGAAGAAGATCTTCATACATCTATCTCTAATGATATTCAAATTGTGCGTTCGGATAATATTACTCCTATTGAATCATTTAAGAAGATTCTTTCAGAACTAGATGAGGCAGATCTAGATACATTGGTTGTGTTTGATATAGATGATGTGCTGATTACGTACAAAGACATGGTTTTACGCCCATGTGGAGCACATTTTTGTCCTTTATCTTGGGAAGGTATTGATCCAAAAGAGATCTTTTTCTTGATGAGTATTATGTTAAGCGAGGGGCAAATAATTCTTGTTGATCCTTCTATACCGCAACTTATCAATAAATTAAAAATTAGAGGTGTTAGGACTATAGCCTTTACTGCAGCACGAACTGGAAAATTTGGAGTCATTGAAAATGCAGAGGATTGGAGATTAAAGGTCTTAAAACGATTTCATATGGATTTTTCCGTTTCCTTTCCTCAAAATCAAATAATATATTTTGATAATGCAGCGAAAAATGAAAGCGATTATTCGATTTTTAAAAAAGGAGTTCTGTTTCTTGGAGAAGAAAAGATTAGTAAGGGGGTTTTGTTGCTTCAATTTTTAGATAAAGTTCAGTGGAAACCAAAAAATATTGTCTTTGTTGATGATAAAATGTCTCATCTTGAATCCGTTGAAACAGCTTTAAAAGCTACTAAAATTTCATTTCAAGGGTATCAATACAAAGGTATAGAAAAGCTTTCTGAAAAGTTGGATGAAAAAGTAGCTGAAGTGCAATTTTCCTACCTTCGAAAAAATCATAAATGGTTAAGCGATACTGAGGCTAAAAAGGAGGAGAAATGTTTATTAGTCCCCCATCAATGAGCATATCTGATCCTGACATATAGTCGGAGTAATTATCAGATGTCAAATTGTTTCAATGGAGTGAAATTTTCACATTGAGAGATCATTTCTTCAGAAATTTCTAGCTTGTCTTGAGGGAGTTGAAATAAAATCTAGAGAAATGGAATTACCCGAATGTAATTTTGCAGTAAGTATGCATTTCAAAAGTGTGACATTTTAATTTAGCCCTTACAAAAAGAAGATAGTTTTTGAAAAGATTTAAAATTTACTGTAAATTTAGCTTTTAACACGAGTATAAATTTATGCAGCTTTTTCAGGTCTTACAAAGAAAAGATAGTCTTTTTTGGATAAGTATTTTTTCTGCTTTGATCATGATCGTGGCCTGTTTTGAAAATGGCCCCTTACATCACTCAATCAGCGATCAGGCATTTTTATTTATTAACTCTTTTTTTGGATATCGTTTTTTTCATAGGGGAGTTTGCTTTTTTATATCTGATTTTTTTATTTTGATAATTTTTTCGATCTGCTTTTTTAAAATGAGGAAAAGAACTCTTTTTTTTGAAAAAAGCTCATCTTATTTACTTGCATTTGTTTTTTTACTTTTGATTTCAGCTTTTTTTTCTCCATGGCCTAGAGCTTCGCAGTTTTTCTCAGTGTTTAATTTTTTTACGGTGTATCTTTTAGTGGCCAGCCTTTCTTCGGTTCTCAATGAAAATAATATTATTCGATTTTTAAATATTGTGCTTGGCACTCTTTTATTCATTTCTTTTTTCGAATGTTTTTTGGGACTATATCAGTATTTCATGCAAAAGTCACTGGGATTAAAAAGCTTGCATGAACCGGTTTTTTCAGAAACTAATTTTGGCTTGGCGAGTTTTCTTTCAACGAGCGGATCGAGATGGATTTTCGATGATATTTTTCATGTGGAAAGAAGCGTAAAATTAATCTTAAGGGCAACCGGGAGTTTTGGACATGCCAATAATTTCGGCGGCTTTATGTTTTTTTCTTCCATAGCCTCTGTCTACTTTTATCTTTTTTCTAAAAAAATATGGCAAAGGGCTTCTGTTTCTATCTTATTATTCTTGCAGATTTTTGGAATTTTTGTGAGCTACTCAAGATCGGCTCTTTTTGGTTTCATCATAGCCTCGGCATGCTTCTTTATTCTTGTATTTATTAAAAGAAAAGAGCTTGCTGCTAAAATGTATAAAAGCCTTTTTTTCGTGATCTTAAGCTCTTTGATCCTTTCATTTTTGCTTTTATATCCTCAGCTGGTAGACAGGGGAGGGGTTGTTACATACAACAGTTTAGCTAAAGCATCTGACAGGGGAAGAATAAATTTTCAAATAGTCGCTCGTGAAATGATTAAAAAACACCCTGTTAAAGGCATCGGTTTTTCCAGGTTTCATCAAAGATGCAGTGAATTTATTCCCCTTGATCGAAAAGATGAAATTTGCACGGGAATTGTTCATAATATTTATCTTTTGATAGCTTCGGAAAACGGTGTTATAGCGCTCCTTTTTTTAATGATATTTATTTTTTCCGTCTTTAGGGCTTTTTTATACCAGAAATCAAACTTAGTGCTTTGTCTTTTTGTTTCCTTTTTCATAGGGATTTTATTCATAGGTTTTTGTGATTATTATTTGATTGACAAGACCATTGGCAAGCTAATGTTTTTCTTTATACCGGCAATTATTGCTTCTTTGGGATCTTATGAAAAAAAACTTATTTTTTCAAAAATTCTTAAGCTGGAAAAATCAAGCACATTGATGCGGTAGATCAGGAAATGGTAGTCTCCTTCGATGAGAAATTCTAGCAATGAAACTTTTTTCAATGATTTCTTATAGAAAAATTAGGTCAAAAACACAAAATGGGATTTTTATTTAGAGAAAAATCGATGGGTGGTAGAACTAGTTATTTCATGGTTACAAAAAAATTCTGCAGAATTACTATACGATGGGAGAGAAAATGGAAACTTGGAAAGGGTTTCTTTCTTTTTGGATGCAAAAAATATTAAGATTACCTGATAAGCTTAAATAAATTGCGCTTGTAAAAATTTTTTTTTAAATGTATTATTTTCTTAAAAATTGCTTGGGTTATTTTTATGTTTAAAAAATTGGTATGTATATCGTTTGTTTTATTGATGTCATGTGCTTTTAACCAGGAGTTTCAAACTCCCATAGATATTTCCTTTCCTGCACAGGATGCATTAAATCCTCAAATATCTTTTGACAATAGTGGCAATGGAGTATGCGTCTGGTATAACTCTAATGACACAAATTATATAATTCAAGCAACACGGACAACCGATGGCGGAGCTACTTTTTCTAGCCCGATAGATCTTTCTCTTGCTGGGCGGGATGCATTTAATCCTCAAATATCTTTTGACAATAGCGGCAATGGAGTATGCGTCTGGCAAAGATCTAATGGCACAAATACTATAATTCAAGCAGCACGGACAACCGATGGCGGGGCTACTTTTTCTACTCCGATAGATCTTTCCCATACCGGGCAGGATGCAGATAGTCCTCAAATATCTTTTGACAATAGCGGCAATGGAGTATGCGTCTGGAATAATAGTACAGATAATGTAATTCAAGCAGCACGGACAACCAATGGCGGGGCTACTTTTTTAACTCCGGTAGATGTTTCCATTGCTGGGAAGGTTGCAGATAGTCCTCAAATATCTTTTGATCCAATTAGCGGCAATGGAGTATGCGTCTGGCATAATGCCACAGATAATATAATTCAAGCAGCCCAGACAACCGATGGCGGGGCTACTTTTTTAACTCCGATAGCTCTTTCCCCTGCTGGGAAGGTTACAGATAGTCCTCAAATATCTTTTGACAATAGCGGCAATGGAGTATGCGTCTGGAATAATAGTACAGATAATGTAATTCAAGCAGCACGGACAACCAATGGCGGGGCTACTTTTTTAACTCCGATAGATGTTTCCATTGCTGGGAATTTTTCAAATTTTCCTCAAATATCTTTTGACAATAGCGGCAATGGAGTATGCGTCTGGGAAAGATCTAATGGCACAAATTTTATAATTCAAGCAGCACGGACAACCAATGGCGGGGCTACTTTTTTAACTCCGATAGATCTTTCCCTTGCTGGACAGGATGCAGCTGGTCCTCAAATATCTTTTGACAATAGCGGCAATGGAATATGCGTCTGGGTAAGATCTAATGGCTCACATAACATAATTCAAGCAGCAGAGACAATCAATGGCGGGACTACTTTTTTAACTCCGGTAGATGTTTCCCTTGCTGGACGGAATGCAAACGTTCCTCAAATATCTTTTGATAATAGCGGCAATGGAGTATGCGTCTGGTATAGATTTAATGGCATAGAAGGTCGTATAATTCAAGCATCATCAATAGCAGGGCAATCCCCAGCTGTTACACTTTCTGTTTCTGGAAGCCAATTTAAAATAAGCAGCCTGTTTCAAAAAGATATTGTAAATAAAATTTCATGGGATAGCATCCCTGGCGCTGCATCTTATAAAGTCTATGATAGTAGTAATGCGCTGCTTTTCCAGGGACTTGAGCTTTCCTTTTTTGACCATGACAAGAAACAGGGGAAAACCTATCAGTATTTTGTAACATGGGTAAATAATCTTGGAGCTGAAAGCACGCCGGTTGCGGTCTCGATCCCTTGAGATTTGTAAAGTAAAAATAATGAGAACCTATCCCGGAAATCTTAATGTTTTTTGCATCCAAAAGATTATCAAAGTAATAAAAAAGAAATTTTTTCCAAGTTTCCATTTTCTCTCCCATTGTTTGTATAATAATTCTGCGGAATTTTCTTTGTAACCATGAAATAGCTTGTTCTACAACCTTATCGATTTTTCTTTAAATAAATAATTTCATTTTTTGTTTTTGATCTAATTTTTCTATAAGAAATCATTGGGAAAAGTTTCATTGCTAGAATTTCTAACCGAAGTTGCATGGAATCATAACCTTTATCTTCTTCAATAATAGTTTTTTTTCTCGACGCTTTAGAGAGATCCTTAAGTTTACTTAGATAAAAACTGTTTAACGATACCGTCTGATAAAGTATCTGCCATTTTCAAAGCTTGATCGTAAACGTTATCGAAATTCACTACGTCTTCTTTCCAGTTTTTCCCGATGCGTAATTTTACTTCTTTGGTTGTTAGGTCTAAATGGCGATAGAGCATGCTTTTAAGATCGAGCCTAGACCAGTTGGGATTTGCCTTGCTTAAAAAATCAGCAATGTCGTCAGCATTGTTATGCCATTTTTTATCTGCTTTTTTTAGGTTTTCAGACGAATTTTCCAAAGCTGCATTTACAACCTCGGTTGCAATCATGATATGATCCTTTAAAAGCTTTGCAAGAGTAGCTCCGGCTTTTTTTCCATAATAAGAAGCTATGGCGCTTCCGATATCATCTTGGTTTTTAAGAAGTCTTTCAGCTGCGGCGGGAGTGTCTTTGTATCTAGCTACCGTTCCGACAATATACTGTCTTGTCCAGATAACATGGTCGGACCAGAGTTTTCTCATGGTCTGTTCAAGCATGACATTTTTTTTAGGTTCGCAAGTTTTTTCCTCTGCAAATGAAGAAAATGCATAACTTAAGAAAGTTAGAAAAATAATGTAATATTTCATAAAAAAACTCCTGGAGTGTTTTTTTTATGAATATATATATATTTTCAAATATGCAAGAAAAATAGAAAATTTTGTTTAAAGAAATAATTTTTACGGTTTTTTTGATGTATTTGAACAAAAAAAAAAGCTCTCCTATTTTGGAGAGCTTTTTTAAAAAACTTCTAATTTTTTTAGCCAATGCTTTTAGCTAAAATTGCAAGCAAAAGAAGAGCTACTATGTTCACTATTTTGATCATAGGATTAATAGCAGGGCCGGCGGTGTCTTTATACGGATCGCCAACTGTATCTCCTGTTACTGCAGCTTTATGAGCATCGGAGCCTTTTCCTCCGAGATTGCCAGCTTCAATGTATTTTTTTGCATTATCCCAAGCTCCGCCGCCGCTTGTCATTGCAAGCGCCTGGAAAAGCCCGGTTACTACAACGCCTAAAAGAAAGGCGCCTAAAGTAACAAATGCAGCTGTTTGTCCAGATACTAGAAAAATAATAAAATAAAGAAGAACTGGAGCAACAACCGGGATAAGAGAAGGAATGATCATCTCCTTGATAGCGGCCTTTGTTAAAATATCAACAGCTTTGCTATAGTCAGGAAGTGCTTTTCCCTGCATGATGCCTGGAATTTCTTTGAACTGCCTTCTTACTTCGGTAACAATCGCGCCGGCAGCTCTTCCGACAGAAGTCATGCTAAGTGCGCTAAATAGATAAGGAAGCAGGCCGCCTAAGAAAAGACCTATTAGAACGTAAGGGTCCTGTAAGAAAAATTGCACATGAAGAGACGGAAAATAATTATTCAAGTCTTCAATAAATGCAGTGAACAAAACTAAGGCAGCAAAGCCGGCTGATGCTATAGCGTAGCCTTTTGTTACGGCTTTAGTTGTATTTCCTACAGCGTCCAAAGCATCGGTAACTTCTCTAACGCTTTTTGGAAGGTGCGACATTTCAGCAATTCCACCGGCATTATCGGTTACTGGGCCATAAGCATCTAAGGCAATTACCATTCCAGCTAAGGCCAGCATGCTTGTCGCTGCAATACCTATGCCGAAAAGACCTGCATTTAGATAGGAGACTAAGATACCGGCGCAAATAATAACGGCAGGCAGAGCTGTAGCTTCTAGGGAAATAGCCAATCCTTGAATGATATTGGTACCATGGCCGGTTGTTGAGGCTTTGGCAATGTTGATAACAGGACGGAACTTTGTTGATGTATAGTATTCAGTTGTCCAAATCAATAATCCAGTTACAATAAGACCGCAGACAGAGCAGACAAATAAATTGCCGCCGTTGAAAGTTTTTTCGTTGATCTGCGAGATTGGGTCTGAAATGCCCAGCCAGTAACTAGTTAAAAACCAAATGGCAATTATTGAAAATATTGCTGCTGCGATGAACCCTTTATAAAGAGCTCCCATGATATTTTTTTTCTTGCCGAGACGGACAAAGAAAGATCCCAAAATGGAAGTAAGTATGCAAACGGCTCCGATTCCGAGAGGGTAAAGAAGCATTTTTTCAGCAATTTGATCTTTAAAAAAGATACCGCCGAGAAGCATTGTTCCAACAATGGTTACTACATAAGTTTCAAAAAGGTCGGCTGCCATACCTGCGCAGTCGCCCACATTGTCGCCTACGTTGTCTGCGATAACAGCCGGATTTCTTGGATCGTCTTCCGGTATGTTTGCTTCTACTTTACCAACAAGGTCAGCGCCCACATCGGCACCTTTGGTAAAAATACCGCCGCCGAGTCTTGCAAAAATAGAAATAAGAGATGCACCGAAGCTTAAAGCAACAAGCGCTTCTAAAGTTTTGCGATCGGAAATGTCGAATTGTTTTAAGATGATATAATAAATTACAATGCCTAGAAGGGCTAGGCCAACAACTAAAAATCCAGTTACCGCACCGGATTTGAAAGCCATTGCAAGTCCCTCTTTTAAGCCTTTTTTTGAAGCTTCTGCAGTTCTTACGTTCCCTCTAACAGAGATGTTCATGCCGATAAATCCGGCAAGACCGGATAGAATCGCTCCTATTGCAAACCCTGCTCCGACAAATATTCCCAGTGTCATCCAAAGGAGGATAAATACTACTGCTCCAACTATTGCAATAACTCTGTATTGCCTGTTCAAATACGCTTTAGCTCCCTGTTGGATAGCAGAAGCTATTTTTTGCATCTCTTTAGATCCTGTGCTTGAGGATAGAACAGAGCGTATTAATAAGGCTCCGTAAACTAAAGCTGCAAGTCCACAAAGAATTAGAAAACCATATGTGTAAAACATCCTTGTTCCCCTTATGAGTTTTAGTGCCCTTTTTTTTAGGGCGTTTTTATAAAATAATAGTACTATAGCGATAATTGGTTTTTGATTCACTTGTTTTCTTCATAAAAATGCGAAGATTTAAAAACATTTTTTTTGCAAAAAGAAGCTTTTTAAAAGTATATAAAAATTTATTAAAAGAGAGCTTTTATTTTGAGTTTTTTTGATGAAATTCGGTAAGGATTTAGAAAATTTATATTTTTACTTCAAAAATTCAAGACAGTTTTAGCATCTTTAAAAACTTATTTTTGGAAATGGTTTTTATTGCGGATCGATAAGATGGAATGAATCCAAAAATAATTTCAAATATCTTGGAAAAAAAATTACTCAAGATAATACCTCAATAAACTTTAAATTATTATGCTTGAGCTCTCGCTGATGCCGGAGTTAAAGCGTGAGCAGAGAGAACTTCGTTTTCTTTGCCGATTTCAGCGATGCCCATGTCGTAAAGCATAGGAGCAATAAATGCTGGATTAAACTTCCCACGGATCTCTAGCGGTATATTAAAAAGTGTAGGATTTCTACTAATAAGGCCATCTCTCAGCTCTTGTTTTGCATCTTCTTCAATGTTTTGTCTTTCAATCCATTCATTCCAAAAAACATATACTTCAGGTTTTGGAAGATTGGATGTTCCTATGGAGGATATCAACGTTTTTTTATGATCGGAGAGAGTATGATCTTTCCAGAAAGGAGTCTTGATTGTATCTTTCGAAAGGTAGTATACGAGTAACTTTACAAGAGGATCAATGATTGCGGCTTCATCATTGTCAGCTGCTGTTTTTCGCAGTCCCAAGTCATTGCCCCAGAGATTCACAAAAAGATTGTAATTATGGATATCGTTCCAATCTATGTAATTTAAGCTTTCCAAGTTTCGGGTTACTTCGAAATAATGTCTTTGAATCCATAAATTCCGTTCATCTTGCAAGCAATGCAAAACTTTGTCTTTAAAGGGAACCTCGGAAGTTTCTCCAACAGTTTGCGCATATATACTTTCGGCTACTTCAAATTTTCCAGGGCCGCAATATTCGCCTCCTTCGACAGCTAGACGGAAAAGAATATCTGTTCTAGTGGTTTCATCTGCCTTATTTTGAACGTAATTTGCAATAATTTTGATGTAGTTATGAAGTTTTTCATAATCAACGGGCTCTCCGTCACGTACGCTGTGATTTTTAATTGAAGTAAGGAAAGTTTTTAGTGAACTTTTAGCGATATCAATAATTTCCTGATTTGTTTTTAAATCAGGATTTCTGTGCCTTTCAATAAAACGTGGATCTCTCCTTAATTTTTCACGCAAGGCATGCATATTGTTTTCCCAGTTGATCCCATCAAATTTTTGAAGAAGAATTTCAATGTCGATATTAGGTACCGGAGCAAAGGGATTGCAATGAATAAAGTTTGGATTGATTTTAAAGTCGATTTTGCGACTAAGAAAGTCTCTCATTTTTTGATAATCTAAATTTCCCTGAGAAAGATTTGCAATGGTTCCTTTTCGAGAAAGATAAAAATTTGCACATATTGATATGATACTGAGTATGGAAAAAACCCGACCCGTAATTCCCTCGGTAAACAAACCGGTAACAATTTGAAGAGGCCCACTGCATTTATGAAGAAGCTGTCTGATGCATTCTGGCATAAGTCCATTTTGATCCATAAATCCAAGTATTATAGGAACTAGAGAAGCTATGGCAAAAACAGGTTGTCCAAGAGAGTAAAGAGCGATTGCGGATGCTATGACGGCTGTTTGATAAAGAGAGCCGAGATGGCTTTGAAAAAAAACTACTATTGGCCGGACTCTCTCGGGAATAAGGTTATTTTTTTTCACATAACCCAGAGCGTAAGGTGTCAAATAAATAATAGATTTTATTGCCCAGCAAAGAGGCTGCTGGCCTGTGGCTTCAAATACTTTATTTGAAAAGTTTATCGACATCTCTGCTTGAGATGTCTGCAAAGCGGCAGTCAAATAGGCATTTTCTCCAGCGCGGACTGAATTTTCCAATCGTTTAACTTCAATAGATGTCAGACCATACCCAACGCCTTGCATAATCGGAAGAATTTGACTTAAGCTCATCATGCCTCAATTGAAAAAATTTGAATTAGTTTATCAGAAAGATAAATTAATGAAAAAGAATAAGTTTTTTTAATTATTAGTAATATTTTTGAGATATTTTTCTTGAATTGCCAGTTTAATGTTATCTACAAAACATAAAAACAGTTAAAAAAATGTCTTGATTTGATTGATTTGAAATAAAAATGTATTCTAAAAAAAACATTAAATTAAGGATTATTTATGAAAAAAATACTGTTTGCTTCACTGTTTTTTCTTTTTTCAGCAAAAGCTTTTGCAATCCTTCCTCCTTTATATCACGGGATCCATGAAATAAAGTCGATTTTAAATGATCGTATTTTGCATGAAAAGCTGGGCAGCGGCCAGATGATTCAGGAAATTAAAAGAGTTGATTCAGGTTACGATATAATTACTGCAGACTATATTTTGCATGTAGATGTTGAATATATACATACCGGGAAAATTGGGCCGGGCGAGTTCAATCTTCATTTTTCAGAGCCTGTAAAGAATATTGCCGAATAGGTCTTTTTAAAAAAAAGTAAGTAAGTGTTTCAAGAGTGATTTTCGAAGTCACTCTTTTCTTTTTCTTTTTATTGCATTCTATGTATTATCCATTTTTTAAAGAGGTGGTATATGGAAAAAATTTTGGCAAAAATTCCAAGCCTTTTGGAAAAAAAAGCTTTTTCTAAAGAAAAAATTATTGAAATTTTAGAAAGTGCAAAACAAAGAGCTTTAAATCCAAAGGGAAATTCCGAATATATTCAGGGCCTGTCTTTAGAAGAGGCCTCAATTCTTTTAAACTTAAATCCAAAAGAGCACGCAGAATGTCTTGATCTGCTTTTTGAAGCAGCTCTTTTTGTTAAAGAGAAGATCTACGGAAACAGGATAGTTATTTTTGCTCCTCTCTACGTTTCTAACCACTGCATGGGAAGCTGCTTATATTGCGGCTTTAGGACTCAAAACGATAAGATCCAGAGAAAAGCGCTTTCCGATGAAGAAATAGTTAAGGAAGTAGAATGCCTGCAAAAAGAAGGTCATAAAAGAGTTTTAATGCTGATGGGAGAGCATCCCTTATATACTTTTGATAATTTTTTAAATGCCATATCCAAAGTTTCAGAAGTTAAGACTTCTCCGCACGGAGAAATAAGAAGAATCAATGTTGAGATACCCGCTTTAAAAAAAGTGGAATTTAAAAAGTTAAAAGCCACCGGAAAAATAGGAACATATACGCTATTTCAGGAAACCTATCATCTCCCAACCTACAAAAAAGTGCATCCTTTCGGCCCGAAGTCGGATTATCTCTACCGCCTCTATACCATGGATAGGGCTCTAGAAGAGAACATTAATGATGTTGGCATAGGAGCTCTTTTTGGCCTGTATGATTATCGATATGAAGTTTTGGCTCTTCTTGCCCATGCAAACTATCTGGACCAAAAATTCAGGATCGGGCCGCATACTATTTCCATACCAAGGCTTCAGCGCGCGGTTAATACTCCCTTTATCAAAAACTCTCCATATATTGTAGACGACCTTAATTTTAAAAAACTGGTAGCAGTTATCCGTTTGGCAGTTCCCTATACGGGAATGATCCTATCCACAAGAGAATCTCCCAAAATGCGAAGCGAGCTTCTTCAGCTCGGCATCAGCCAGATCTCGGCGGGATCTAAAACGCAGCCTGGGGGATATCATAAAAAGTTGAAAAGCGCCGCCCAGTTTTCTTTAGGGGATAAAAGATCTTTGGAAGAGGTTATTCAAGAACTGATAAAGAGCAATTTCATACCGAGCTTCTGTACTGCATGTTACCGTTTGGAAAGAACAGGCGAGGCATTTATGAAAATTGCAAAAAAGGGAGACATCCACAAGTTTTGCCATCCAAATGCGCTGATGACCTTTGCCGAGTACCTTCATGATTATGCAAATGAAAAAACCAAAAAAATGGGATTTGATCTTATCGAGAGAGAAATTTTAAATATTTCTGCTGTTCAAAGAAACAGGCTAAAAGAAAATCTTGAGGTTATTAAAAATGGTAAGAGAGACCTTTTTTACTAAAGACATATTAGCTGAAAAATTAAGAAATCGAGATCCGGCTCTTTTTGAAAAGGCAAATTCACTCACCAAAAAATTGTTTAAAAATAAAGTGTTTATTCGGGGGATTATCGAGCCTACGAATAACTGTGGAAAGGACTGCTTTTACTGCGCGATCAGAAAAAGCCGCTCTATTTCTAGATATTGCATGACAAAAGAAGAGGTGCTTAATGCGGCTATTTGGGCCTTCAAAAATGGCTTTGGCTCGATTGTCATACAAAGCGGAGAGAATAACTCTCAAGAAATGACCGATTATTATATTTCTGTAGTCCGGGAAATTAAAAAAAAGACAAATCTCGGCATAACTTTATGCCTCGGAGAGCTTCCGAAAGCTGCATATGAGGCTCTTTTTAAAGCAGGCGCCCATAGATATCTTCTCAGGATAGAAACTTCCTCTTCCTCTCTTTATAAAAAAATCCATCCCCAAGACCATAGCTTTGAGGCGCGCCTTAAATGTTTGTATGATTTAAGATCTATTGGCTATCAGGTGGGAACCGGAGTGTTAATCGGGCTTCCTTTTCAAACCTATGAGGATTTGGCGCAAGATCTTTTGTTTTATAAAGAGATGGATATTGACATGATCGGCATGGGCCCCTATATCCCCCATGAAGAGACTCCTCTTTATAAGTTAATTGATAAAATAATCATAAAAGATGCTTTTGAAACTTCTTTAAAAATGATCGCACTTTCCAGATTGATGCTCGAAGATGTAAATATTGCGGCAACAACAGCCCTAGATATTTTGGATGACCATGGAAGGGAAAAAGCTTTGCTGGCGGGCGCAAATGTTATCATGCCGATAGTAACGCCGCAAAAATATAGAAAAGATTACAAGCTCTATGAAAACTCATCGCTTAACTATAAAGATCCTTTTCAATGTTTAAAAACTTTAGAAGAAAGGCTTAAAAAAATTAACAAAAAAATTGCTTATAACTCTTGGGGCGATCCGCTTCATTTTCAAAGAAGGAAAATATGTCACAGATAAGACTAGAGAGAAAAAATATTGGAATTTTTGGAAGAGTCAATGTGGGGAAGTCCACCCTTATGAACCTTTTAACGGAATCCGATGTTTCCATTGTTGATAAAAAACCGGGAACAACAGCCGATATTAAAACAGCATTTATGGAAATACATGAGATGGGGCCGATAAAAATATTCGATACGGCAGGTTTTGATGAGAAAGGAGAGCTTGGAGAAAAGAAAAAACAAAGAAGTTTAATGGCTATTAAAGAATGCGATCTTCTTCTTTTAATCATAGATCCTTTTTCAAAAAGAGACCTTCTTTTAGAAAAGATGGTGGCGGACCTTGCAAAAGAGCGTAAAAAAGATCTTTTCATTCTTTTTAATATTTTTAAAAAAAAAGAAAAGAATTCTTCTCAGACAAAAGAAAAAGCTGAAAAGATTGCACGCTTTTTAAATAACAGCAAATTTGCGATGTGTGATTTTAGTGAAAATATTTCAAAAAAATTGATCAGTGATTTTATCTTATCCAACTTTAAACCGAAAAACACGAAAGTGGAATTTCTCAGCAAACTAAAGATCGGCGATATTGTTTTTTTAAATATTCCTTTGGATGAAGAGTCGCCCGAAGGAAGGCTTCTTCGCCCGCAGGCTTTAGTGCAGGAAAAATTGATTAGAAGATATATTTCAACTTTTGCCTATCGCATGGATCTGAAAAAAGCCAGATCTAAAGTTGAAAAAGAGCGGCTTGAAGAACAGAAGCGCTTTATTAAAGCTTTAGATATTTTAAGAAAAAGCAATGACTTAAAGCTCGTTATCACAGATTCTTCAGCAATTGATATTGTTCATAAATGGACAATGGAAAGAGGTAAACCGCTTCTTCCGATCACGACTTTTTCCGTTATTATGGCCCACATTACAAGCGGGGGGCGTATTAAAGAGTTCGTCTCTGGACTAAGAGGTTTAAAATCTTTAAAAAAAGGCGACAGGATTTTAATTGCCGAAGCCTGCAACCACAACCGCATAGCCGAAGACATTGGAACTGTGCAGATACCTAAAATGATAAAAAAAGTTTTTGGCGAGGGTATTATTATAGATCATCTTTTTGGCAAGGAGTTTTCAAAAGAGGATCTAAAATCTTATAAGCTGGTTATTCATTGTGGAGGCTGCATGCTGGACAAACAACGGATTGAAGCCAGATTGGAGGACCTTGTTAAAGCTAAAGTTCCTTTTACAAACTATGGGATTTTTCTATCCTACATGCAGTCTGAAGAAGCTTTAAAAAGAGTGGTAGAGCCATTTCTTTAAAATTATATTTTTTGCTTTTTCAATCTTAGGGAATTCATTATCACGGATAGAGAGCTAAAAGTCATAGCTGCGCTGGCAATAATTGGACTTAGAAGTATGCCAAATGCCGGATATAGAATTCCTGTAGCTATTGGAACTCCAAGCGCATTGTATATAAAAGCAAACCATAGATTTTGCTTAATATTTCTCATAGTCAAGATACTTAAATTTCTGGCCTTTACTATACCGTTTAGATCACCTTTTACAAGGGTAATGCCACCGCTTTCGATAGCTATATCTGTTCCGGTTCCCATGGCTATTCCCACATCTGCTTCTGCAAGAGCCGGCGCATCGTTAATACCGTCGCCTGCCATTGCCACGATCCGGCCTTCTTTTTTCAGGCGCTGAATTATAGCTCCTTTAGCATCGGGAAGAACTTCGGCCTCTATCTCATCAATGCCTAAAGTTTTTCCAATAAATGTAGCAGTTGCTCTGTTGTCTCCGGTTAGCATGACAAGCCTGATTCCAGCTTTGTGAAGAGAAGATATTGCTTCAAGCGTTGTAGCTTTTATTACATCGGAAATTGCGAGAAGAGCTATCGCCTTATTGTCTTCAGCTAAGTAAAGAACCGTCTGTCCCATATTGAGCATGTCTTTGGATTTTTCCAAAAAAGACCCAAGCTCTATTTTTAAATCTATAAAAAGTTCCTTATTACCGATAGCAACAAAGCTGTTTTTAATTTTTCCGGTAATTCCCTTGCCGCTAATGTTTTTAAAATTTTCAACGGGAATGATAGTTAATTTTTTTTCTTTTGCTTTAGCAACAATAGGGAGGCCGAGCGGATGTTCGCTTCCTATTTCCAGGCTTGCAGCCAGACTCAATACTTCGTCTTCGCTTTTATCGCTTATAATGGCTGTCAGCTTTGGCTTTCCTTCTGTAAGAGTTCCCGTTTTATCAAAAGCTACAGTATCAACTTTTGACATGGTCTCGAGGCTCTCGGCGTTCTTGATCAAAATTCCCTGCAGAGCTCCTTTGCCAATGCCTACCATAATCGACATTGGAGTGGCAAGTCCAAGGGCGCAGGGGCAGGCTATGATCAATACCGCGACGGCATTTATTAAACCAAATGCAAATCCAGGCCTGGGCCCCAAAATATACCAGCCAAGAAAGGTAAGAGAAGCAATAGCTATCACCGCTGGAACAAAATATGAAGAGACTTGATCTGCAAGTTTTTGAATCGGCGCTCGGCTTCTTTGCGCCTCGCTTACCATCTGAACTATTCTAAAAAGCAGGGTTTCGCTTCCGACTTTTTCTGCTCGCATAATAAAGCTGCCTTCAATATTTAAGGTGGCCCCCGTTACTTTATCATTTACCTGTTTTGATAAGGGAAAAGGCTCTCCGCTGATCATGGATTCATCTATTAAACCGCCCCCTTCCAAAATTATTCCGTCGGTTGGAATTTTTTCTCCCGGCCTGACACGCAGTTTGTTTCCTTTCATAACATCTTCTAAAGGGAGATCTTTTTCCTCTCCATTTTCAAAAATGACCCTTGCTGTTTTCGGCGACAAATCCAGAAGTTTTTTTATTGCGTCGCTTGTTTTTTCTCTTGCCCTAAGCTCTAAGACCTGACCTAAAATTACAAGCACTGTTATCACGCTTGCTGCTTCAAAATACACTTCAATATGATTGTTCTCTTTAAAAAGAAAAGGAAATATCGAAGGCCAAATTGTAGCTATTATGCTATATAGGTAAGCCGCACCAACTCCAAGGCTGATTAGTGTAAACATGTTCAAAGATCTGTTGATAAAAGATAACATTCCAAGCTTAAAAATAGGAAATCCCACCCAGATAACAACCGGCGAAGCCAAAAGCGCCTGGATGAAATTATTTGCTTCTAGGGAAATATTAAATTTTGAATATAAATAGGGTTTTAGCATTGCAAGAAAAAGTATCGGAATAGTTAAGACAAGCCCTATCCAGAAACGAAGGCTCATTTTTTTTAATTCAATATTTTCTTCTTCGCCGGCAGATGTTTTTAACTCTAATGCCATGCCGCAAATGGGACAGTTACCGGCTTCTTGCTTTATTATTTCAGGATGCATTGGGCATGTGTATTCTTTTTTTTGAAAATTTTGCAATTTAAGCTCTCTTCTTTTATTTTTTTAAAGATAGATTCTTAAAGAGAAGGATTTCATTTCTTCTCTAAGGATTTTCTAATATGAGCAATACCAGATTCTATGTTTTTTCAAAAGTTAGTAATTTTGAATTGATCAAATCTTGAAATTGATTTGTTTTTTATGAGATTGAATGAGACTTTAAATAAATAATTGATTTTTTTAAGAAGGCTTTTTACGAGGTTAGATCTTTATAAAAATTTAACCGGATAAATTTTTAAAAGCGGCAGTATTGCCGCTTTTAATGAAATAAAAAATTATCTGTAAAAGACCAGATTCATTGGGTTTCCCTGTATGTCTGTTCCCTGTCTTTTTTCTGTTGGCATCAATGGATAGCGCGTTATAGTTTTTATTACTTTTTTATGTGTTTCTTCAGGAGCAACTTTTTCTGCTTCAGATTCTTTGCTTTTTACTTTGGTATCTTTGCTATCAACCCTTTCGTCTATTCTTTCTGTTCTTTGAGAAGAAGAGGTGGTGGGTGTTGTTGCTTGATGCTTTGTTTTATCATCTTTTGCTTCTTTGCTATCGACCCTTTCTCCTGGTTTTTCTGCTGCTTTTTGAGCAATAACAGAGGCTGCTCTAGGGAGTAATATTATTTCATGTGTTTGGGTATCTCGTCTAAATCTATCAGAAGAACGGAGCATAGCCTCTTCTATGCAGGACCTTAACTCTTGTAGCCTTTTATTATTTTGAGGATCGTTAGATTTAAAAAACTGACCTCTTATAGCGCTCTTAAATACTATTCTTGCCAGAGCAAATTTTTTATTTTTTAGACATTCAAGCAAGAATGCTGTAATTTTTCCCGCGCTTTCAGTTAGGGTTTTAGACTCAATTTGAATAGAGAACTTAGGATTTAAGCATTCTTCATGTAGAAGATCTTGTTTAACAAGAAATTGTTCTATATTTTGCAATCGTTGTTTCAAATCTTTTTCTACATTAAGGAAAATATTTTTTTCTATAGTTTCGTCAAAAAGCTTTACAGCTTGAGTAAAATCATTGCTCTGCAGAGCATGCTCGATCTTATTTAAATAATCATGTTGAAAAAGGGATCGTTGTAAATTTTGCAATTCATGTTGAAAAAAGGATCGTTGTAAATTTTGTAATCGTTGTTTCAAATTTCCGTCTGCTATATGAAGAAAAATCTTATTTTTTAAACTCAAATCATAAAACTTTACAGCCCGAGATAAATTATTGCTATTCAGAGCCTGCTCTATAATATTTAAATAGTTATTAGGTTTTGAGTCAGCTGATTCATTCACGGGATTTAGATACTGCGCATACTCAAGATTGGGGCGATAAGGTTTGGAATTTGAAAGACTGCTCATTTTTTTTCTCCTTTAGATAATTATTCAAATACTCTGATTAATTTTTTTTATTCTATAAATTATTTTTTAACTGTATCTGTAAAGAAATTAATTAAATCGATGTTGACTTTAATATTGCTAAACGTGTTGATTTGTAGGGTTAATTTTAAACTAAAGACGCAAATAAAATCATTGTTAATTTATAAAAAATTAAGAATTTAAATTAATTGTTAATATTAAAAATAATTTGATGGAAAAAATTAAGAGCAAACTTTGAGAGGTCTTTCTTTGGTAGTCCTATCCAAGTAAAAAGACTTATGCTGTGGAAAAGAACTGCTCATCCAAAAAAGTAGCTAAAAAAAGAATAAGCAGGCTTATTAAGCGCTCTAGCGGCAACTAGTGTAGTTTGTATATGTTTACCTGCGGGGCTTAGCGTGTATCTGCCTGTTAATTTTCCTGTAGCTTTATCTTTCTCCACATCCGCAACACCTAAAAGAATGCCTTTCCCATTACTGCCTACGCCGTTATTCCATTCATGCTGGCCTTTGAAGAAGGTCCAAAAAAAGTATGCCATCACCTTGAATTTAGCAATTATCGGGAATATCTTTTTATAATAATCTTCCTGGGTAGCTTCATCTGCTCTAGCTCCGTTTTCGCCAAAGTGTCCAATGTTTAAATCACAGCCATTTTCAGTAACCGCTACCTTAACATTAAGTTTCGTTGCTTCTTCAAGGTCGTGTTCAAAATCCTCTACTTTAACAGCCGGGCCGAAGTTTTGAACTTTTCCTCCTGTGTCAGGGGAAGTGTTGCCGGCTTCGAAAGTGTGGTATTTTGTAAAATATCCAAGTAAAGGAATCCTGAATTTCTTAAGAGGGTAAATGCCGCTCGGCTCTTCTCCTGTGCCAAACCCGACTTTCAAATAAGAATGTCCATAACCTTGAATTCCTAAAAAGGTTAAGAGTTTTTCTCCTTGAGCGATATGGGTATTCATAAAAAATGGGGCTTGTAAACACCCATCTTTGAAGAAATTAAAGACAAAATAATGGCTGATAAAAGTTAGGGCGTAGCAGGTAATCCTTTCGATTAGGTTATAAGAGTTGCAGGCATCAAATTTTAAAGATTGGTGGGTGAGAGCTACTTCAACTCCTAGATCTCTCAGATTTTTCATTCTCTCAAAAATGGTACAATGAGCCCTCATTCTGTTTTTTATATTTGTAAAGGAGGCTCTTAATCCTGATATCGGCTTCACTACACTTTTATTATTTTCTTTAACAGTCACAGAATCCAGAGGGTTAAACTGCATAAATTCTGTACAAAAGCCGGTTCCATTAAGCTCATTGAAAGTCATGAATTTAGTAACCTTAGCTTCATTATAGAGTCTTTCTATAAAGCCGCATGCGTATTCGACGAAGTTATCGATATTCTCTTCATTATGAAAGCCTCCTGATTCTGCAAACCACTCCGGGCTTGTATAATGATCTAGCGTTACCCAGGGTTCAATTCCGGTTTTTTTTAACTCTTTGCAAAGTTTAACGTATTTTTCAATTGCAGTCTTATCATAGACCCCAGGTCTTGGTTCAATAACTGATCTTTCAATACTAAATCTATAAGCTGTAGCTCCAATTTTATGTAAAATATTAACAAGGTCTCTTGGACAATCAAGAATATTTCTGTAGCTGGCTCGAAGCTCTTCAGTAGTTGAGTTAATGAGAATTTTTTTATTGCCGTTTGAATCAGTAATTACCGGATGTTCAACAGCTTTGGCCCAATTGCATCTTCCTTCAAATGCCGGCCTTGAAATATCAAAGCCGTTGCCAATTCCACAGCTTTGAAAAAGTGAATCAGATGGCCCAAGCTGCATCTTGGCAAGCTCTTGCAGCACTTCTTTTTCAGACATAACTGTTTCTGTTTTTTTTGCAGGAGGAATGATCCATTCTATACTTTTGTTTTTTAGGTAATTTAATAAAGAAAAGCTTGCTGCAACTGGAAGTGCGGATGTAATAAGCAAGGCTTTAAAAATGTTAGAGGTATAATAGGTAGTTTTTCCAAATATTGAAAGCTCGCCGGAAATAAATTTTCTTTTTTTTGCGTCATACGTATAAGTTGTCGGCGACGGCAGGGAAGCGTAAAATAAGCCGCTAAAAGCACTTTGCACCAAAGTCATATAAATTCCTAAAATTTTTCAGGAAATGATAACAGAACAAAAACCTTTCTGCAATAGTGGGATAGGATCACCTATAATTATTTATTTTTTTACAATTCATAAATTATATTATGTAATTTAAATTTTAATAATAATTTTTTGTGGTTTATCTATAATTTTAAAATGCATTTTTAATAAAAATAATTTTAAAACATTAGTTATAATTTTAAGATTATAAATTTTGATTTTAACGCTTGTTTGTTTTGTTTTTTCTATTATAATTATTACGATTAAATTAACTAAAATTACTAATATTAAAAAGGAAAGTATATGACTTCAAAAGTTCAATCTTCAGGCTTTTTTTATGGAGTATGTAATAATGCATCTTGGGCAGTTAAAACCTCAGTTCAAAAGGTAGCAGATGCAGTGAATGCTGTGGGCCGCGCTGTTTATCATACTTATGATTATATTTATGCAAGAAATCCGGTAACGAAAAAAAGAGAATTTTGGTTCATGCCGCTTCCGGTTGAAAAACTTATAGGGTCAGTATTTTATGATTCAATATGTTCTTCTTGCGGTGGAAGATCTACAAAAAATGGCAGATTGCAGAAAGTTGAAGAAGTTGGACAAAAATTGGCTCGTGTTGCTGATAGAAATGATAAGCTGGAATTTGAATTTAGACTGCTGGACTCGACAGAGGTTAATGCATGGGCCCTTCCTAATGGTAAAATTGCAATTTATGAAGGCCTGCTAAAAGAAATTTTAAACGATGATTCTGTTATTAAAGGATATGAAGATCTTACAGTTGAAGATAAAATGGCGGCTGTCTTATCTCATGAGATTGTACATTCTTCAGCAAGGCATTCAGTTAGATCGATGGAGAAATCCATATTGTTTCAGCTAGTTCTTATTCTAGTGAAAATTTTTGCAATTCCTCTTTTAATGAAACAAAAAAATGTTGATGAAGTAGGAATTTCTGAAGAAGAAAAAGCAAAGCGCCTAGAGGAAAGTAGAAAAATGAAGAGATTAATCGACTGGGTTTTCGATGATTTATCTAGCTTTGCTCTTAAAATTTATCAATTATCGCATAGCAGATCTTGCGAATTTGAGGCGGATAAATTTGGCATGCACTATATGAAAAAAGCTGGATATAATCCAAGAGCTGCCGTCTGGCTGCAGGAGCTTTTCGAATATAAGCATCCTTCTTATAAAAATCATGCTGTTCGATATATTGCAGATTTGTTTGCTACCCATCCATCTGCTACAGACAGGCTAGAAGCGAATAAAAAGACATTGGAAGAATTGAATACTAAATCATCAGAAATAGTTTATAGGCAAAATTCAAAGATTCTTGAAGCGAGCGCTCCTGTTCTTTTTCAACCAGAGAAAACTTGTGAAGCAAGCGCTCCTGTTGAAGAATAGTAAGAAGCTTAAAATAGGAAAATTTTAACTGGTTTTTCGATTTTTCGGCGCCCATTATAGAAATGCGGCGCCAATATTATTAAAGCCTTCCGTTGAAAATTTTCTGTCTTCAGATCTAAGTAGTTTTTTCTTTTCTAATTAATTCAATACTTACAAAAAATTCCCTGATGCGACCCTTTCTTCTTAAATTCCCATTCGAGTTTTTTCGAAATATTTAAATTTTTCTCTCTCATCCAGATCGGCGCTGTAATATGCTGAGGATGTCCGGATGCTGAAACTCTATGAATAATGCAACTTTTCGGGAGCCTTTCAATGAAAGACAGCGATGCCTCTATATATTTTTCTAAAGAAAGCGGCTGCCAGAGTCCTTTTTCATACATATGGGAAAGAACGGTATTTTCAATAGCGGCTAAGGCATGAATCTTTACCCCGTCAACTTTTAATTTGGCAAGTGCGTCTGCAGTTGAGAGGTAGTCTTCAAAAGTTTCTTTTGGAAGGCCTAAAATAATATGGGCGCAATTGTTTAATTTATATTTCTGGGTCAGCTCTATGGCCTTAACAAAGTCAACGTGAGATTCGTTTCTATTTATCAGTTTTAAAGTTTTTTCATGGGAGGACTGCATGCCGAATTCTACGCATACGTATGGAAGTTTTTCTTTATAAGAAGCTATTAATTTAATTTTTTCCTCATCTATTGAGTCCGGTCTTGTCGAGATGCTTATGCCGACAATGTCGGGATGGGCTATTATGGCCTCATCATAAAGCTCTTTTAATTTTTCCACATGCGCATATGTGTTGGTGAAGGATTGAAAGTAAACTATGAATTTCTGCGCCTTATATCTTGTTTTTCTAACCTTAATATTGGCGATAATTTGTTCTTTGAGAGAAGTTTTTTCGGGATTTGTTCTTGAAGAAGAGCCTCTTTCATCGCAGAAAATGCAGCCTCCAAATGCTTTTGTTCCATCGCGGTTTGGGCAGCTAAAACCGGCATCGATCGAGACTTTGTAAGTTCTCTCTCCGATGAGATTTTTCATGAAATGGTTGTATGTATTATATGGCTTTTCTTCTAAAGGCATCTTTTGTTATTTTAAAGTTAATAGAATTTTTTTCTAAAAATATGTACCATTTTCTTTCTAAATCAATTTTGTGAGCTATTTATGAAATTAAAAAAAATACTAACATATTTTTTAGCTGGAGTTGTTTTTTTATTTGTATCTAGTATAGTTGTTTATGAGGTTTTTCCGGGAGTTATTTGTAAGGCTTATAAGTACCGCTCGTTTTCTAAAACAAAGTTAGAAGTTAAAAGCATAAAGATTGGAGACAAGACCTTTTGTTATGCTGAAAAAGGAAGCGGTAAAACTTTATTTTTTATTCACGGTTTTCAAAGCGACATGGCTTTTTGGAGCCACTATATTTCTTTTTTCCCGAATAACCATATAGTGCTCCTTGATCTTCCATCTCACGGGAAGTCTTCCTGCGATTTAAATCAAAAATTTGATTTACAGTCTTTAGCGGAAACTTTAAATGATTTTGTTAATGCAAAAAAATTAGACAAGTTTTCTTTGATTGGTACTTCTCTTGGGGCTGGGGTGATAACAGAGTATAGCGCTAAATATCCCGAAAAAGTTACAAAGATGGTGCTATTAAACCCGATCGGAATCAGGCCGGATGCAAAAGAATATGATGAAGTGATTTCAAGAAATGAAAAGATGTTTTTTCCCAGCACAATACAAGAGCTTGATGAACTATATGTCTATCTTACAGGAAGGCCTTTTTCAATGGGCTATCCTATTAAAAAATATATCTTGAGCTGTATGCTTGAAAAAAGAGCGGTTTATCAAAAAATCTATTCGGATCTTGTAAAGAGCCGGGGAGTGCAAAATGTTTTGCCTTCCATTAAGGCTCCGACTCTTTTGCTATTTGCAAAGCATGACAAAATAACCCGTCTCAAAGATGTTGAGCAGTATGTGAAAAAAATGCCCCATTGCCAGGCGATAATGATAGATGGTTTTCATATTTTATCAGGAAAATCATTGGAGAGCGCAGGTTTAGAAATGCAGTTTTTTTTAAATTAATTGTTAATTAAAATGCAAACGCTGGTTTCTTTAGAATTTTTTAAAATGGCTTTAAAAAAATTTTGGATATTGAGAGAGGAAATTTTATTAAGAAGTTCCTCTTCTTGTTTTTTATCCAAGAAACTTTTTTTTCAATTGCTTTCTTCAGAAAATTATGGTGAAAGTTGATAATGAGAGGATTTTAATAAAAAAAATAAATATAAATATTAAAAATTTACAAGATTTCTTTAATTTGTTTTTAAATAGATGCTGAACACAAACTGTCGTATAATTAATTAAAAATATTTATAAATTAAAACAAAAGGATTTTTATGACCACTTCCATCAGTTCCAGCAGCTTTTCAACAACTATCGCTTCTTCCTCTTTAGATGTATCAAAAGATACAGAAGAAGTTAACAAATTTTTACGTGAGAAATTTCTTGAAGCAACTTTTCCACATGAAAATCCATTGCGAAGGCCTTTTATGCATGGTACAGCTGAGAGGTCTTTTTATCTTCAATGGTATAATAAGCGGAATTCTTCATCGTCATCTTCATCACATCAAGTAATTTCATCATCTCTCGCCCCTTCATCAGAATCTAAATCAGCTTCTCGATATCCGCTGCATCGGTTGGCTCATTCATCATCCCAATTTTCATCATCATCATCATCATCATCTTTTTTTTCTTTTTCTTCTTCTTCTTCTTCTGCTGCTGCTGCTGCTGCTGAGGCGGAAATAACAGGAATAGATCTGAGCGATTTAACACAAAAAGATGTAGATCGTATTACTGAAGTATGGCTGCGGGTCAATTCATCTTCTTCTATAACTCAACAGTTTGCTGGCCTTGATATCTTGTCGATGGTGCCTAAGGTCAAACTCGAAGAAAAAATCAATACATTGCAAAACGAACTTAACAAAGAGCTTAGGAATTCTTCATGTATAAGCTTAAGGGTTCTAGAGTACTATTTAGGATTCGGCTACTTGGCTCAAAAAGCACAAGATATAAAGGATCTAGAGTATGTTAAAGATAGAATTTTAGTTGAAATTAAGAGCTAGTAACACATAAATTGAAAATTGCTTTTTTATCAGGGAAATCTTGAAAACTGAAAAAAATGCCAAAGTACGAAAAGATACCTGGGAAGCTTCCAAGCAAATTGGAAAAGTACTGGCCCCGCATATTCTCAAACTTGTCGCTTTAAGAAATGAAGCCGCAAAAACGCTCGGATATGAAAATTACTTTTCCATGCAGCTAGAGCTGCAAGAAGTTGACGAAAAATGGCTTTTTGATACCCTTGATCATCTTTCGCTGAAGTCAGACAATGCATATCTGTCACTTATCGATGAGATTAATTCAAATGCAGCGAATCGATTTAATGTTTCTAAAGACAGTCTCGGACCATGGGCATGGTCGGATCCTTTTTGCCAGGAAGATCCCTTAAAGGTCGGAGAACTGGATGAACTTGTAAAGAATGTAAATATCTTAGAGACCGCAAAACAATTTTATCAAGCTATGGACCTCAATGTTGAAGAGATTATCAGGCGAAGCGATAATTTCGAGCGTCCCGGAAAGAACCAGCATGCTTTTTGCATACATATCGACAGAGAAGGAGATGTGCGCACTTTGAACAATATAACACCGACGATAAAATGGATGGAAACGGTATTTCACGAACTCGGACATGCTGTTTATGAGCTTGGATACCACTCTGACCTCCCTTGGCTTTTAAAAGAACCTCCTCATATGATCACAACAGAAGCTATAGCTCTGCTATCTGGCCGGCAAGCTTATAGGGCCTCTTCATTAAATCAGTTAATGCCCGGCTCTAATATTTTAAAAGACAAAGCAGAAACAAGTTTGAAAAGACAGCAGTTAATTTTTAGCAGATGGGTCCTCGTAATGACTTATTTCGAAAGAGAGCTCTATCGGAACCCCGATCAGAATCTAAATCAGCTTTGGTGGAAGATGGTAGAAAGATTTCAAAAAATTAAATGTTCCGGAAGCTCTAGCAAGTCCGACTGGGCAGCTAAATACCATATTGGGCTTGCTCCTGTATATTATTTCAGCTATCTTCTCGGAGAGCTCTTCGCATCATCGCTGGAAGAGAAAATATCGCTCTTTCCTTCCAAAAAGACAGGAGATCTCCTTAGCAAAATGTTTAAGATGGGCAATCGCTTAAGCTGGAATGATCTCATTGAGTATGAAACGGGGGAAAAACTGACAGAAAAAGACTGGCTCTCTCAATTTGCCTGATCTGCTTAAAAAAAATTTAGCCTTTTGCAAATATTTTTATTTTAATGTGCAAAAAGCTAAATAGTTTTGTTTTTCACAGAAAATTCTAGATTTATCCGTCTTTTAAATTTAATGTTTTTGTCTGATTTTTTTGAAAACCTTCTCAATGTTTTATATTTAGTTTTTCAGCGATTTCCTTTTTCACAAAAAGTGCGTTAGCTTGAATATCTAAGCTAATGCCCGGCGTGATATAGATCTGGCAAAAACCTGATTTTTCCAAAAGATCTCTAACGTCTTTGTATTGCACCATCTCTTTTCTAAACTCTTGAAAGTTCACTTCCAGATACACAGCCTTAAGGTTTTTAAGTATTTCTAGCGCTCCTTTAAAGACATTCAATTCTACTCCCTCAACATCCAGCCAGATAAAATCCACATATTCAACATTATTTTCTTCCGCCCAGTCGTCAAGCGCAACGCAGTTAATCTCAATCGGAGGCTGATCCCTGTAAAAATTCTTTCTTTTCTCGGTACTTTCCAAAAACGAGCTGGCGCCATCGTCTAAGTTGCATTTATAAAATACATGAGTCCCGCTGATGTCGTATAATCCTAATGGAAAACAAACGACTTGAGAAAGTCCGGCAATTCTTTTTCTTAATATCTCAAAAGAATTGGGATTGGGCTCAAAAGTATAAATTGTACTCTCCGGCCATACGCTTTTCATTCTGCAGGTATCTTCACCGTGATGCCCCCCAGCCTCTACAATCACTGGATCTTTGGGAATAATTTTTTTAACCAGCTGCAAAATGCTGCTGTCATTGTACAATTTTGGATCTATCTCTAAGCAGAACGCAAAAGAGACGAAAAAAGACAAAAGAAAAGAAATTGCTTTCATAAAAGGCCTGTTTTAAATTTTTAAATGAAAGTATAGCCAAAGTGCTTCAATTTATAAATTATTTTATATAATTTTTTTTTGAATTCTTCTCTAAAACTATAAGCAGATAAATTCTTACTTATTTTTTTATGGAAAAAACAATATTATTCTTTGTTTTTTGCTCTAAAAAAGATAAAATATACTGTTTAATCAACCTGAAATTTTTATGACGCCACTTCCAACTCCAAATGAGCTTTTGGGCAAATTACCTTTGGATGAAGATCTTTTACAATTTATTCAAAGTTCAAGGGAAACTGCAAAAAACATCTTTTTGCAAAAAGAACCTAAAATCGTTCTTTTTGTAGGCCCTTGCTCGATTCATTCTCCGGAGGCGGCGCTTGAATATGCAACATATCTAAAAAAACTCTCTTCCAACCTTAAAAACATTTACATAATCATGCGTTTTTTTCATGAAAAAGCAAGGTCCGTCACAGGCTGGAAAGGTTTTTTTTATGACCCCGATCTTAATGGATCTTCCAATGTCGAAAAAGGACTTTTTGAAACACGCTCCTTAATGTTAAAAATTTTAAGCCTCAAAGTTCCTTTGGCGACAGAATTCCTCTCTCCTTTTACCGTAAGCTATTTTCAAGACCTTATCACCTGGGGATTTATCGGATCTAGGACATCTACCTCACAAACGCACCGAGAAATAGCCTCTTCCCTCCCCTTTCCGACTGGGATAAAAAATAATGGCGACGGAAATTTAGACATTGCTATAAACAGCGTCATCGCAGCTCAAAGACCCCATTGTCATTTAAGCCTAACCTATGACGGCAAAGTTTGCCTGTTTAATTCAAAAGGAAATCCATTTGCACACATTGCTTTAAGAGGAAGCGAAAAAAAAGCGAATTACGATAAAGCATCCATGCAAAAACTTTTAAAAAAAATGGAAGAAAAAAAATTTTCAGGTCCCATTTTAATCGACTGCGCCCATGGAAATAGTCAAAAGTCCAGAGAAGGTCAAATAACTTCTTTTCAATCTGTAATAAAGCAGATAGCAAAAAACAAACACATTATCGGCGCAATGCTGGAGAGTTTTTTAGAAGAAGGCAATCAACCAATAGATCCTAATAATTTAATATACGGCCTTTCCGTTACAGATCCCTGCCTCGGATGGCAAGATACTGAAAAACTTATTCTTTGGGCCGATCATTATCTTTCAAATCATCATCGTCAACGTTGATAATCTCTGTCCAGAACTGATGTTTCCAAGTATCAACTATAGTACCATCTTTGGCTTTAACTTGAATACGATAGGTAAGAATCTTATTTTGCTTCTCTCTTTCTTTGTTTGAAAAGAAAAAGATCTTTCTGCCCTTTCTGCTGTGAATATGGTGCTCTCTGATTTCTTGAGTGTTATTCCAAAACCTAGCTGTCATAAATACTGTAAGATCTTTTTTATATAAAACAGTCGGGAAGTCCCAGCTTACAATAATTCTCTGTCCAAAAGGCGGATTTTCTTGTCTGTAATCGGGAGTGCCGACATGTGTGCTTGCTAAAAATTCAGGCCCGATATTTTCTATTTGAACATGCAAATGGTTTCTATAGCATCCCGTCAAAGCGAAAAAAATCATTAAAAATAGAATTTTTTCCAAAGCTTTCATGAAAAAAACCTTTAATTGTTATTTTTGTATGTTAAAATAACATTTAAACAAAGATAGCGCAAATGAAATTCAAAGATACAAGCGTAGTTGCCTGCATTTTTTCAGCAGATAGGAAAAACGTCCTTCTTATAAAAAGAAGAGATGTTCCAGTTTGGGTTTTGCCGGGCGGCGGCATTGAAGTGGGAGAATCTCCTGAAAAAGCGGTGCTTAGAGAAATAAAAGAAGAGACCGGCTTTGATGTAGAGATCAAAAAAAAAGTTGGAGAATATATTCCAATTAACCGCTTAACGCGCTTCACCCATTTTTTTGAATGCGCTGTTTTCTCGGGAAAAGCTCAAATTAATAACGAATGCAAGGAAGTAAAGTTTTTTTGCTTAAATGATCTGCCTGCTATGCCGACGCCATATGACGACTGGATAAAAGACGCCCTTTTAGATTTGCCATTAATAAGAAGAGAACTAAAACAGGTAACATACATAAAGCTTATAAAACATACTTTATTGCATCCCATTTTAGTTTTGAGGTTTTTGCTTTCAAGAATCGGATTGAGCATCAACAATTAAACTTTTCAGGTTTCTTTTCACCGTTTTAAGATTTTTAATGAAGATTATATTCATAACCGTTTGTTTGAAGATAATTTCTCAGCACCTTTCTTTCCAATATTTATTTTAAATCATTTCAGCAATCACTATCTTATTGTTTTTTTACGATCCTAATTGCTTTTTTTTTAAAATTATGCTATATTAAAATTTTTATTATAATATAAAATTAATTTTAATCGCAAAGCAAACAAAAACTCAAACTATTAATTGCAAATTGCTTGCAAAATCAATAAATTTAAAAACTACAGAAAATCATTCTACTTAAATTTTTTCATTTTGAAATAATAAATCACAAAAATTATTATTAATTAGATTAATTATATTTTTTATATTTTTTTAAATTAACGGTTTTATATGACTCACATAACACAGCTACCTTCCGCTACAGGCGTTTACAGCAGTTTTTATAATACTCCATCTCCTAAGCAATCAACAGCGCCATCTTTTAAAAAGCCGCCTCAATTTACATCGTCATATCCTGCTCTATCATCAAGCTCAACATCCCTTCTAGCAACATCTTCAAGCCCATCAGCTCAGTTTCAAGATGAATCTTTGGAAGCTACATCTCAGTATTCTTCTTTATTTTTTGCGTCAGGAATCTCTTCGGGATATTTTACCGCCTCTTCATCATTGACATATGCAATACCTCATTCTTCGTCATCTGTTACTTCTACAATATCCCGTCATATTAATAATTCAAACTGGTGCAGATTACCACCACCCCGGCAGAGCGTAGTCCTTTCCGCAAAAAAATTGCAGTCTTTGAGCTCATCCTCCGGCAGCAGCAATAGAGTTAATCTAAGAAGGGGCTTATTAAAAAATAAAGAGGCCGCAGTTCTTAAAACAGGATCAAACGTCCAAATCCCGACTGAATTGCCTCCTCCGGTTGCAGTTGAGTTAATAGTCTCAAAAATTTCTAAAGATGCACTTGTATATATTGTAGCTCCTTATCTCTCTCCCCGTTCACTTGCCAGCCTGTTTAGATGCACTAGAAGCTTCTATAATTTAATAAATGGATCTCCAATCTGGAAAAAGCAGGTAATAAAAACATTTGGAAACTTTGCCGGAAGAAGCAAATTGAACCTGCCTCATTGGATAACTGTTTATGGACTGCGCATAACAATAAACGATTCTTTAGCAAGAAAAGCAGATCAGCGCATAGAAATTACCGCGCAAGCTCTGCCTGCTCTACCAGAGACAGCCCCTACAAATGACCCAGCTGCCAGGATCAATAGACGTCTTGTCTATAAAAACACCTCGCAAAAGATCTAAAAAAATTAACAAAAAAGGTGTTTTTTATGAGTGGATCTTCATCCATATCGTCATCAAGCTCAATACCTACATATACTGCGATGAGCATATCATCTGTTTCATTTAGCAGCCCCTCTTTTGCTGCAGCTTCAATGACACCTTCATCTGCGATAAGCGTCTTTCATCGATCTTCTTCATCTTTTGTCCGGACGGCACGACTAACTTCACTTCCCCAAGAGGCCGTTTTAAAAATTATCTCTTTTTTATCTCCAAATTCCCTAGCAGCGATGCAGCAAACCTGCAAAGAGTTTAATAACTTAATACTGCAAAACTCTCCCTTTTGGCAGAAAAATGCAAAAAAAGATTTTGGAAAAGATTTTGCAAATGCTTCAAAAAAAAACAATCCTCACTGGAAAACAGCTTATGATCAGCTTGCTACTTCTCGTAAAGACGCTGAAAAGAAATTACTTCACACTGATCTTCATCATAAGCCTGTTTCCAAAAAATTTATAATAATTGCAGAATGGTCTTTAGACGATCCTAGTATTACCGAACTAACACATCTGATTTATATTATCGACACATCGTTCTTTGACCAATTTTTCAAAACTACCATCTAAAAATTTACTGCTTTTTTCTTTCTGTGCATTTTTAATAATGCTTTTAAAATTTCGGCTGTATTTAATGTTTTTTCCCTATGGAAAATGAGAAATTTATTTGATCTTTATTTTTTTGATTTTCAGAAAAAAAACCATTCTTTTTCAAGTGATTCTATTGTAAAATATAGGTTTTTCCAATATTCTCAAATTAATGTTTTTTTTGACCTAAAACTTCAAAAAATGCTGAAAAATTTTATTTTTTTGAAAAATAAAAATAAAAAAAACATCCTTATCTTGCTTAATATCAAATAGTCAGAAAATTTTTTAAAATATTTCTAGCTAAAAAGTAAATATATATCTATATATAGTAAGTATAAACACAAAGCACATACAAGATGTAGTGTTGGGTGATAATATAAAAAATTAAAAGCCAGATATCGAAGGAGGCAAAAAAAATGAAAAAAACAAAAGTAGAAGATACCTTAAACCAAATAAAAAAAAGAACAGGACAGATCGTCCCCTTTGACGCGAACAAAATCACCCTAGCTATTACAAAGGCCGGCAAAGAAACTTCCGAGTTTGATGAAAAAACAGCAAAAAGATTAACTCTAAAAGTAATACACCTTCTTAATCAGACAAAGAGCAAAGAAGTGCCGACTGTTGAAGAAATTCAAGATATAGTAGAAGAAGTTTTACTCGCCTCCCCTTTTAAAAAGACTGCAAAAGCTTATGTAATCTACAGAGAAAACCATGCCAATATTCGAGAAATTGCAAATCAAGCGGGAGTGGATCTTATAGACCAGTATTTAGATAAACTCGATTGGCAGGTAAAAGAAAACTCGAACATGAGCTATTCTTTACAGGGATTACAAAACTATATCGCCTCAGAAACTAATAAAATATATTGGCTCAATAAAATATATAATAAAAAAATAAAAAAAGCGCATTCTGAAGGCGATTTTCATATACATGATTTGGGGGTGCTAGGTGCTTATTGCGTAGGCTGGGACTTAAAAGACCTTCTAACCGTAGGTTTTCAGGGAGTTGCCGGCAAAGTGCAAAGCCTACCTCCAAAACATTTCAGAACTGCCTTAGGCCAAATCGTCAACTTCTTTTATACACTTCAAGGAGAAGCGGCGGGAGCCCAGGCTTTTTCCAATTTTGACACTCTTTTAGCCCCTTTTGTGCGCTACGACAACCTCACATACGATCAAGTCAAACAAGCAATGCAAGAGTTTGTTTTCAATATCAACGTTCCGACAAGAGTTGGTTTTCAGACTCCTTTTACCAATATAACTTTAGACTTGAACCCTCCGTCTATTTATAAAGACACTCCTGTCATAATCGGCGGCAAGATGCAAAAAGACACTTATAAAGACTTTCAATTGGAAATGGACATGATCAACAAAGCCTTTTTGGAGATTATGATCGAAGGCGATGCAAAGGGAAGAGTATTTACCTTTCCAATTCCAACATATAACATTACAAAAGACTTTGATTGGAACAATCCAAATAGAGAACTTTTGTGGAAAGTCACAGGAAAATACGGCATCCCATATTTTGCCAATTTCATCAATTCTGATTTGGACCCGGAAGATGCCAGGTCAATGTGCTGCCGTTTGCGCTTAGACACTAGACAGCTTGCGACAAGAGGCGGAGGTCTTTTCGGATCAAATCCTTTAACAGGATCTATTGGAGTTGTCACTATTAACCTGCCAAGACTTGGTTATTTAGCTAAAACTAAAGAAGAGTTTTTTCAACTTTTAAATGAACTAATGGAAACAGCCAAAGAAAGTTTGGAAGTTAAAAGAAAAGTTGTTGAAAGGCTTACAGACTCCGGTCTTTATCCTTATTCTAAATTTTATCTCAGGGCGATTAAAGAGCGCACCGACTCTTATTGGAAAAACCATTTTTCCACAATCGGCCTTGTCGGCATGAACGAAGCTTCCTTAAATCTTTTAGGAAAATCCATTTCAGAGGAAGAGGGCAGAAAATTTGCTATAGAAACGCTTAATTTCATGAGAGACAAATTAGTGCTTTATCAAACTGAGACCAAGAACAACTACAACCTGGAAGCAACTCCTGCCGAAGGAACCAGCTTCAGACTAGCGTTGATCGATAAAAAACGCTTTGGCAATATCATTGCTGCTAACGAAGAAGATATTAAAAAAGGAGCTTATCCTTTTTATACCAACTCTTCTTTACTGCCGGTCAACCATACTGAAGACCTTTTTCAGGCGCTGGATCACCAAGACGGCCTTCAAAAGCTTTATACCGGAGGCACAGTTCTTCATACTTTCATCGGAGAAAAAATAGATGATGCAGAAGTTGTAAAAAATTTAATTAAAAAAGTATTTGAAAATTATGAACTGCCTTACATTTCCATAACACCAACATTTAGCATATGTCCTGAACACGGTTATCTTCATGGCGAAAAAGAAATTTGCCCTACCTGTTCAAAAGACTGCGAAATCTACTCTAGGATTGTTGGATACTTAAGACCTCTTCAACAGTGGAACAATGGAAAACAGGCAGAGTTTGCTTTAAGGACATGCTATAAAGTACCAGAGCAAACAGCTACAGCAGAAAAAAAAGAAGGATAATATGCTAATTGGAGGACTGCAAAAGGTTACACTTATAGATTATCCTAAAAAGATAGCTGCAACTATCTTTGTTCAAGGATGCCCTTTTAGATGTCACTATTGCCACAATAGCGAACTGGTCCTCCCCGATCTTTTTAAAACACCAATTGCAGAAGAAGAAATTCTTAAATTTTTAAAAGACAAGGTGGGCAAGCTCGATGGAGTTGTAATCTCCGGAGGCGAGCCCACTTGTCAATCTGACTTAAGCGATTTCATTAAGAAGGTTAAAGCCCTTGGCTTTTTAGTAAAAATTGATACATCCGGCATCAATCCTCAGGTGTTGGCATCGCTGCTAGAGCTAAAATTCATCGATTACATCGCCATGGATCTAAAAGCGCCTATAAAAAAATATTTTAATGTCATTGGAAAAGAAGTGGACTTAAAAAAAATAGAAGAGAGCATTAACATAATTTTGAAAAGCGGTATACCTCATGAATTTAGAACCACCATCGTTGATGGCCTGCACAGCATTGAAGATATCCTTGAAATGGCCCGGTTAATCAAAAATGCCGATCTTTATGTACTGCAAAAATTTAACCCAAAATCCACAATCAACCCTATTTATATGCATAAAAAATCTTTTACAAACAGTACTTTAGAAGAATGTAAAAAAGAAATTGAAAAGTTTGTACCCTGCCAAATTCGATAATTTTTTCTTTTATTGAAAATTCCGTTTTTCAAGTATAATAAACCTGAAAATTTTAAAAATTATTATCCAAATGCAAGAAATTGAACTATTAGCCCCCAGCGGGAATTTTGCTTGTCTTAAGGCCGCAATAAATGCCGGCGCCAAAAGCGTTTATTTTGGAGTCGAAGATTTAAACATGCGCTCAAATGCCACAAGCAATTTTGAATTAAAAGATTTAAAAGAAATCAGCCTGTACTGCAAAGAAAATAATGCTAAAGCCTATTTAACTTTAAATACTGTTTTATATGATGACGATTTAAAAAAAATGCAAAAACTGTGCAATGAGGCAAAAAAAGCCGGCATAGATGCTATTATCGCCAGCGATATTGCCGCTATTGAATATGCCAGATCAATAGGTTTAAATGTCCACATTTCCACTCAGCTCAACGTTTCCAATATTGAAGCAGTAAAATTTTTTGCAAAATATGCCGAAGTAATTGTACTTGCAAGAGAGCTTAATCTTGAGCAAATTTCATCTATTTGCAAGGCTATAAAAGATCAAAAGATCAAATCGCCGAGCGGACAGGATGTAAGAATTGAAATTTTTATACATGGAGCTCTTTGCGTAGCCATATCCGGCAAATGCTACATGAGCCTTGCTCAGTATAATTTATCTGCCAATAGAGGAGCCTGCCTGCAGGCTTGCAGAAGAAAATATAGAGTTATTGAAGAAGAAACAAACAAAGAGCTCGTTTTGGATAACAAATATATTATGTCTCCAAAAGATCTTTGTACGATTTCTGTATTGGACCAGATAATAGCCTCCGGCGTCAAGGTTCTCAAAATTGAAGGAAGGGCAAGGCCTCCCGAATACGTGGACACAGTCGTTACAGCTTATAAAGAAGCTCTTAAAAACATAGCTGAAAAAACTTACACAAAAGAAAAAATAGAAGAGTGGATCTTTAGGCTCTCAAAAGTTTTTAACCGTGGTTTTTGGCACGGCGGATATTACCTTGGAAACGAGCTCGGAGAATGGTGCGGCAGCTACGGATCATTGGCAAAAGAGAAAAAAACTTATGTCGGCAAAGCTACCAATTATTTTTCTAAAATCAAGGTGGCTGAATTTTTAATTCAATCAGGCAGTTTAAAAGTGGGCGATGAAGTATTGATAATTGGGAATAATACCGGGGTTATAAAAACCAAAATTAAAAACCTGCGCACCGATAAGGAAATACTTTCAGCGCAAAAAGGCGATCTCGTGGCCTTTCCGCTCGATGAAAAAATTAAAAAAAATGATCAACTATATATCATTGAAAAAAATCTATGACCTTAGAAAAAATACGCAAAGAAATTGATGAAATAGATATTGAAATCCAAGATCTTTTAGAAAAAAGATTCTCCTTGGTTTTGCAAGCTTTAAAATATAAAAAAAAGGTACTGGATAAAAAAAGAGAAG
>Ga0351911_1003_pt1 | contig 114938 bp, 98 predicted proteins | sample TotcelHT113001L6_FD_206871 | JGI IMG/M metagenome (GOLD analysis project Ga0351911, IMG submission 206871) | Enriched cells from coal bed in the Powder River Basin, Montana, United States - Total cells T11 rep1 HSBNCT.T11.300.1.L6 ... | reverse complement strand
TGAAGGCATTTTGTTTTTGCCCAACCATCCGGCTCTGGTTGATCCTATTTTTGTCTCAATATACTTATTGCCAAAATTTAAGGTCCATCCGCTGGTTGTTGAATATATCTACAGGCAGAGCGGCATCAGTCTAGTCATGAAACTTGTAGGGGCTCTTCCGGTTCCTAATATGAATACTTCTTTCAATGAGATTAAGATAAAAAATGCGGAAGCCGTGGTAGATGAAATAATTAAAGGGCTGGAGCAAAAGGAAAATTACATACTCTATCCTTCCGGCAGGCTGAAATATACAGGAAAAGAGATAATAGGCGGAGCTTCTGCTACAGCGGCCATTTTAAATAAAAGACCGGACACCAATGTGGTTTTAATACGCACAAGCGGCCTTTGGGGCAGCAGTTTTTCAAGAGCGTATACCGGCAGATCTCCGGATTTTAAATCAACTTTGATCAGGAACTTAAAGCATCTTTTTGAATGCTTTATCTTTTTTATGCCAAGAAGAAAAGTGTTAATTGAGATCGAACAGGCTAAAGATTTTCCAAGCAGGGGAACTAGAATTGAAATCAACCGTTATCTGGAAAACTGGTATAATCAGTATCCTGTAGATGGAAAAAGAGTAGAGGAAGAACCTCTGACAATGGTCTCTTACAGCATTTTTACCAAAAAATTCTACGAGATTCAGAAAAAAGAAAATGAACGGAAGAAACGGGTTGCCAAGAAATATTCCTCGGATGTTGAAGAAGCTGTATACAAAGAGCTTGCAAGGCTGCAGCCGGATGTTCAGATCACTGAAAAAACAACTCTGTCGGCCGACCTCGGACTGGATTCTTTAGATATAGCCGAGCTGATCACTTTTTTAAATGTTCATTTTGATATAAGCGAAGTTCATCCCGAAGATATTGAGACTGTTCATGATGTACTGGAAATAGCATCGGGCAAAAAAATACAGAAAAAAGAAGCTCAAATGCATGTATCTTATACATGGCCGGAAGAAGAAAGGCCCGAGATGGTCTATCCTCTGGGAAAAACTATTCCTGAGTCATTTTTCCTAGTATGCGACCGAATGAAAAGTTCCTCGGCCTGCGGCGATGACATGATGGGCGTATTTTCTTATAAAAAACTAAAGCTTTCTGTTTTAGTTCTAGCCCAGGAAATAAAGAAGCTTGAAGGAGACCATATTGGGGTTCTCTTGCCCGCATCTTCCGCTACCTACATGATAATACTTGCTATACTTGCCTCAGGGAAAGTCCCTGTGATGCTCAACTGGACCTTGGGGCCCAGATATCTGGATCATATGATAGAACTTACTAAAGCCGGCAAAGTGATCACGTCATGGAAATTTTTAGAAAGGCTTTCAAATGTCGAGTTTGGCAATTTATCTCAAAAGCTGGTCCTTTTAGAAGATATGAAAAAGAAGATTTCCAAATTAGGGAAATTAAAAGGGCTGTTCCTTTCCATGCTAAAAACCAAACCTCTGTTAAAAGCTTTAAATTTTAACAGAAATGAAGAAGACACCGCAGTTGTACTTTTTACAAGCGGCACTGAATCAAATCCAAAGGGAGTTCCCTTAACTCATAAAAACATAATATCGAACTTAACTAATGCTTTGAAATGCGTAAATTTAAATAAGGACGATGTTCTCTATGGCATTCTGCCTCCCTTTCATTCATTCGGCTTTACAGTTACCGGTATGCTGCCTTTTATTACAGGCATGAGAGCTGCATTTAGCCCGGATCCAACAGACAGCTATACCCTTGCAGAAGGAATAGACAGATGGAAAATTACTCTTTTCTGCGCAGCTCCGAGCTTTTTAAAAGGTGTTTTGCAGGCTGCTACAAAAGACCAGCTAAAAACGGTAAAGCTCTTCGTTACAGGGGCGGAAAAAGCTCCTCAGGAGCTTTTTGATAAAGTTGCAGCGTTAGGAAAGGACAAATTTCTTATCGAGGGCTATGGAATAACAGAATGCTCTCCTATTTTAACTTTGGTAAGGATCAATAAAAAACCAGCTGGCGTTGGAGAGTTAATCCCGGGAATAGAGTTTTGCACAGTTAATCCCGAAACACGGGAGAAACTTTCTTCTCCTCATGTTGAAGGTGAAATATGTGTGAGAGGACCGAATATATTCCATGGTTATTTAGACATAAGAAAATCTCCTTTTACAAAAATTGATGGAAAAGACTGGTACTGTACGGGCGATTTAGGATATTTGGATAAAGAGCTCAATGTGATATTATCGGGCAGATTAAAAAGATTCACCAAAATTGGCGGAGAAATGATCAGTCTGGGCAGCATTGAAGAGATTATTTTAAAAGCTTTGATTGCCAAGAAGGTTGATCTTGGAGAAGAAACGCCTTTGGCATTATGCTCTACTGAAAAGGAAGGCGACAAGACCGAACTGGTGCTTTTTACAACGATAGATCTTGATAAAGCGGATGTGAATCTAATATTAAAAGAAGCGGGATGTTCAAGGCTGATTAAAATTAATAAAATACAAAAAATCGAACAGATCCCTCTGATGGGAACCGGCAAAACGGATTATCGATTTTTACAAAAAATGATAGAGTAAAATATGCAATTACAAATTTTCAATACTTTGACTAGAGAAAAAGAGGAAGTTAATCCCTTTAACGACAAGTATATTACTCTCTATACTTGCGGACCTACCGTATATGACTATGCCCATATAGGAAATTTCCGCACCTATATCTTTGAAGACCTTCTTAAAAGGACCCTGAAATATTTTGGATATAAAGTAAAACACGTAATGAACCTGACCGATATCGATGATAAAACGATTAAAGGGGCTCTTGCTAAAGGGATTTCTCTCGACGACTATACCAAAGTTTATAAAAAGGCCTTTTTTGAAGATATCGACATGCTGAACATTGAAAGGGCCGATCATTATCCTGAAGCTACCGCCTATATCGAAGAAATGATAAAAATAGTCGAGCGTCTTTTAAAAGAAGAGATAGCTTACAGGGGAAACGATGGCTCTATTTACTTTTCCATAGAGAAATTTGGAGCTTACGGCAGACTTTCTCACCTAAATTTAGATGAGCTTGTAGCCGGCAAAAGAGTTTCCCATGATGAATATGACAAGGAAAACGTCTGTGATTTTGTCCTTTGGAAATCCTACGATCCTAAAAGGGACGGCAATATCTTTTGGGAAAGTCCTTTTGGAAAAGGCCGTCCCGGCTGGCATATAGAATGCTCGGCAATGTCTTTAAAACTGCTTGGAGATACAATTGATATTCACTGCGGAGGAGTAGATAATATTTTCCCTCATCATGAAAATGAGATTGCTCAATCTGAGAGTTATACAGGAAAGCAGTTTGTGAGATTCTGGGCCCATAGCGAGCACTTGATCGTAGATAACAAAAAAATGTCTAAAAGCCTGGGCAATTTTTTCACTCTTCGCAATCTTCTGGACAGAGGCTATAAAAGCGATCAGATACGTTATCTTCTTCTATCAGCTCATTATCGCACACAGTTAAATTTTAGCTTTCAGGGGCTGGATGCTGCAAAAAATACTCTAAATAGGGTAGAGGACTTCGTCGAAAGACTAAGAAACGTAGAAACCCACCAAAAATCGGGATATGCTGCAGAAGCGATCGAAAAAACAGAAGAAGCCTTCAAGCTTGCATTAAGCGACGATCTAAATATTTCTTTGGCGCTCGCCGCCCTTTTTGATTTTGTAAGGGATTTAAACACTTTATGCGACAATAAACAGATCTCTAAAAAAGAGGCCAAAGAAGCTCTGGAGTTTTTAGAAAAGATCAATAAAGTGCTGGGCGTACTGCCTTTAGAGAAAAAAGAGCTTGTAATTCCTGATTTTATCAAAGAGGCTCTTTTGAACAGGGAAAAGGCCAGATTGCAGAAAGATTTTAAGAAAGCCGATAGTTTTAGGGATATTATTCTTAAAGAAGGGTATAGTATAGAGGATACTCCCCAAGGCCCAATACTAAAAAAGAAGTAGCATGCTAAAAAAAACAGATGAAGAAAAATTTTTATTTAAAGCTTATGAAATAGCCTTTAATTCCGGTGATCTTTTTCATGAGCTCAATGCTTATGATATCGGGGGCATCCTTAGTCAAAGAGAGCATAAGATAAAGATCATTATTCAGCATCTTGCAAAGGCCGGCTTCATTAGAAAAAGAGCTGAAAACTTTTTTATTTTAACTCAAAAAGCGATTGATATGGTCAAAAACGATTAAAGCTTTTGACCAGACGGGTTTTTTCATCAAAGAACCAAAAGACTTAAGAGATGATCTTGTTTTTTGATCCTTCCTATACTTCTGATTTTTTTACTGGCAAAATTCATTGCTTAATTTTTCTAATCCCCAACAGGATAAAATTTCAAATTTAGACAGGATCTTCGAGAATTTCTTCGCATGCCTAATTTTTATAAGTAGCTTATGATCAGCATCTTAATTATCAAAAAATAATTATTTTATTATAGTATTAAATGTTGTTATTTAGTAGATTTTTTAATTATTTTATGCTACAATAATAATAGAAGATATTACGTTTATAATAAAAAGATAATAAAGTTAATTAAAAGGTAATAATATGAGTGCTTTGAATGAGGTAAGATCTGATACTTTCAGCTTAAGAAACTCTGTTAATACCTCTAATTTCTGTTATCGAAATTCTAAGGGAGAATTCAGATTTTCAGGGCCTTCCAAGCTTCAGCAGAATTTTGATGATAAAGTCACCCAAGTTTTCACAGCTTTTCAGACAACAATGAATCAAACCCATAACCAAATTAACTTTCAGGGAATAGATCATCCCCATTTAGGCAGCCCTTATATTCATGATATTGAAGTTATAAACAAAAGTGGAATAAAAGTTATATGGCATGATGAAGATGGCAATGAGTTAAAAGTCCAGCTTGAAAATAGTGCTGTTGGAAATGGATTACATATACATAAGTTAAAAGTTAATGATGCTGCTCTTTTCGATGGCAATATTGCGGAACATCGAGAATTATTTGAAAAAACAAAAGAACTGTTTAATAAATTGAATTCTTTGCTTAACACATTAAATGAAATAATAAAATTCAATGAAACTAACAATGAAGCTCAAACAAAATTGGACGCATTGAATACGCGATCTACCAGCGAGGCGAATGCTATTGACCATGTTATACCTGATATAAGCGATAAACTGGCCATATTTCGTAATTTTGTTGGATTTATAAGCGCTCTTATTGCTCTTGTTTCCTTGACCACTCCGGTAGGCTGGATAGCTACTGCTGCTTTATTAGTAGGTATTGCCCTTGTCCATGTCGGGACAGCTATATATCTTTGCAAAAAATATCCAGAAAATATTAAACAAATTTTACTCGGTGTGTCTCTAAGCTTTGTTCTTAGCGCTTCATCAATCATATTTGCTTCAAACATGGGACAAATCGGACAGGATGTTCTTAAAGGACTTTTCGGCGCGCTGGTTGTTATTCAGGGGGGCTACTTCATTCAGCAGGGATGGTCCGGCTGGGTTAATCAGGGAGCGAGATGGCATAAGATCGGCGTTGAAACTCAAGATTCTGATTTAAAGGCGACAGCAAATAGAAAAATAATATCCGGCGGTTTATCAGCCGTAGAGGGCGGCGCTTGGATAGCTCTTGGGCTTATAAAATTAACATTAGCCTTACTTTTAATGGGAGTTTTCGGAGTGCCCGATCCAACTCTGGTTGATAAATTGGGATACTGGGTTGATTTATTGACAACCGTTCTTTTCGATATGATATTTACTGTTTCTTATGCTTTTATGATCTATTCGGGATATAAGGATATGAAAAGACATCAAGTTTTTGATCAAAAAATGAAAGAATTATTGGGCGATGAAATAACAGGCCTCAGCTCCTTACAAAAATCTAACAGATATTTGAAAGCTCTGGAATACCTTAAAACTAAATTAACCGATACTTCTGCAGAAGCTAGCCGTGACCGAGAACATCTAAAAAAAGAGTTAATGAGAAATCAGAATTCTACAAAAGAGCTTATTGACAGCGGAGACTATTCTTTAGAATTAAAAAATATCGATATCCTGATTGAAACTCTGAAAGAAGAAATAGAAAAAATTAATAACGGTAATCCATATGGAGAAACACTAAATACAATTGGTAATTTTTTTAGCGGTATCATGGATGCCAACAAGAGAGTGATAGAAATAGATAAATTGAACATGAAGCTTGGAGTTATTGGTCTTTTAGGCGGATTTTTTATTAACCACGTCTTTCCATTAATCGGCGGCGGTTCTTTTGATATGGCTCCTTTTTACCATAAGGAAATATTTTCCGGCCCTTCTGAACTTTTCGGAGTGCTTTCATCTCTTGGGGACTGCATGCTTTGGATGGCGGTTAATTATGGGTTTTGGACTATGGATAAAAGCTTTAATATGAGCAAAGAGGAAGTTGAACATTTGAAAGAAATTCAAGAGCTTGTTGCGCAATATAAAGCAAAAAGAAAGCTGGAAGAACAAATAAAGCTGGAAAATTTCGAGACAAGAAAAAAAGAGAAACTGCAAAAAGAAGAGACGCAAAGAATGGAACAAGCATTTCTAGAACATCTATGGACATCTCTACATCTAATCAATGAAAACATTGAAAAAGAACAAAGAAAGGAACAAAGACTGGAGGAAGAAGCAGCTCTGCAAGAAATTTCAGAAGATGAAAGCTTAATGCAGGAGCTTAGCGTTAGCCATGTAATAACTCGGGCCAGCTAATATTTTTTCTTAATCTTCATTTTTCATGAGAGGAAAATATATCACATCTTTTATTGACTGGGCATTTGCAAACAGCATCACCATTCTATCAACACCCATGCCAAATCCGCCTGTCGGTGGAAGCCCGTAACATATCGCTTCAATAAATTCCTCATCAAGAGGGGGAGCCTCTTCATCAGGAGCGGATTTTTTTAAAGACTGCTCTTCTAAAAGCTTTCTCTGCAGCTGAGGATCGTTAAGTTCGCTATAGGCATTGATGATCTCTTTGCCAACAACAAAGCTCTCAAAGCGTTCAACCAACTTTAGCTCTTTTTCTTTCGGATCTCTATGAAGTTTGCAAAGGGGAGTTGTTTCTATCGGATGGTCGGTAATATGGTGCGGCTGAATGAGGTGCTCTTCAACAAAATTTGCGAAAAGCATAGCGATGAGAAGTCCTTTTGGCTGATCCTTGACTTCGCTTAAGGGAAGTTTTGCTTTTTCAAGAAGAATATCTCTTAAGTCATTATCAGAAAGAGCATCAACATCGATTCCAGCATATTTTTTAATGCTTTCTTTCATGGTAAGTCTTTTCCAGGGAGCTTTAAAATCTATGACAAGAGGCTCGCCATCTTTTAAATAGGTAATTTTTGTGTCATTAAAAAGCTCAAGGGCTGTTTTTTCATAGAGATTTTCTACAAAGATCATGACATCATTGTAATCCCAGTAAGCTGAGTAAGCCTCCAATTCGGTAAATTCCGGATTATGCGTGCGGTCAATGCCTTCATTACGGAAAACTTTTCCTATTTCATAAACTTTAAGCAGTCCGCCGACAATAAGCTTTTTTAGCGGGATTTCCAGGGATATTCTCAAAAACATTTTTTGATGTAGGGCATTTAGCTCTGTTGTAAAAGGTTTTGCATCGGCTCCGCCGTAAACATTTTGCAAAACAGGGGTCTCAACTTCCAAAAATTTATAGTCATCTAAATATTGTCTGATGATTTTTAAAATACGGGATCTCATCTCAAAAGTATCTATCACTTCCTTTCTCGTAATTAGATCAAGGTATCGCTTGCGGTAACGTACGCCTTTGTCTGCAAGGCCGCTATGCTTATCTGGAAGGGGGAGAAGTGTTTTGCAAAGAAGCGTCACTTCTTTTGCAAAAACAGTAAGCTCTCCTTTTTGAGTGCGGAAGATATTTCCTTTAATGCCAATAATGTCGCCAAGGTCGAGTTTTTTTTCAATAAATTTTAAAGGAGTTGCATTTTCTTCTTTTTTCGGATCATATTCGGTAACTTTGGTAGAATCCCGATTGAACATTATCTGTACTTTGCCGGTGGCATCCTGAATATGGCCGAAGGCATTTTTTCCCATAGCCCTGAATAATATCAACCTGCCTGCTACCGCTACTTCTGGTGTAGATCCCGAGGCTGCATCATCGCTGTGTCCAATTTCCTTTTTTTCAAATTCATCGTTGATTTCTTTTAGAGTGTGAGTGGGCGAGTATTTATGAGGATAAGGATCAATGCCGAGTTCTCTGATTTCATGTAGTTTTTTGGAACGGTTGATAAATTCTTCAATGTTATGATAAGGAGGCTGCATAATTTTCATCTTTTTTGTTTTTCTATTAAATTTATTATTTTCTCACTAATTTGTCCAGGGGTTTAGTTAAAGGATAAATATAAAAAAACATAGATTTTTAAATAAAAAAATTTTTAAAAAAAAGTTGAAATTGGATCGACATCGATAAAAAGATCTACAGTCGAGGGAATTTTAAATTTATTTTTTACAAGGCATATTTTCTCAGAAAGAACAGGAGTATTCCTGCCCCTGACAAGGAACTGAAAAATATAATGATCGCTTATTTTGGGCTTTCCCGAAGGAAGCACCGGATAAATTTTCATATCTGACGATAAGTTCAATATGAGCTCTTCGCGGAATTTTTGAGATACAGATAAAGTCTGCTTTTCATCCATGCCGGAAAATACCAGCTTGATAAGGTTGGAAAAAGGCGGATATTCAAAAAGTTTTCTGTTTTCGATCTCGGAAGAATAAAAGTTTAAATAATCTTGTTTGGATGCCATTAAAATAGTCGAATTTTCAGGCATGAAGGTTTGAATTATCACCTCTCCTTTAAGATCTTCTCTTCCGGCTCTTCCCGCTACCTGGGTGATCAGCTGAAAAACCGCTTCGGAAGACCGAAAATCCGGGATGTTCAAGGCTAAATCCGAATTTAAAACGCCTACTAAAGAAACCGATGGGAAATGAAGGCCTTTTACGATCATCTGCGTTCCTATCAGTACATCTGCTTTTCCGGCCTTAAACTCTTTAAATAAGAGCTCATGGCTGTTTTTTTGGGTAGTTGTATCCTTATCGGCGCGAAGCGTTCTTATCTCAGGAAAAATGGCTTTTAAAGAAGCCTCAACATGTTCTGTTCCAAAGCCCTTATACTGAAGGCTTTCTGGATTGTCGCAGACAGGGCAGGTCTTTTTAGGCAAAGTCTTATAATCGCAGCTATGACAGGCTAAAATGTTTTCTTTTTTATGAAAAGTTAGGGAAATATCGCAGTGGGGACATTTAATTACATGGGCGCATTTGCTGCAGATTAAAAAGCTGTGATAGCCTCTTTTGTTCAGGAAAAGAATCGTCTGCTCTCCTTTGTCATAGCGGTCTTTAATTGAAGAGAGCAGTTTTTCGGAAAAATGAAGATTCCTGTTGATGTCCGATTTCATGTCTACAATAGATACATGGGGAAGGGAAGCTTTAGTTGCTCTTGTTGAAAGAGTGGATAATATATACTTGTTGTTTATTGCATTAAAATAACTCTCAAGAGATGGGGTGGCGCTGCCGAGCACCACGGTTGCATGCGAAAATTTTCCTCGCATCACGGCAATATTTCGGGCATGATAGGAAGGCGCTTCTTCTGTTTGTTTATAGGAAGAATCATGCTCTTCATCTACAATGATCAGGCCGATATTTTTTAATGGGCAGAAAATTGCAGACCTTGCTCCAATGACTATTTTGACTTCTCCTTTTAAAATCTTGTGCCATGCATCAAAACGCTCTCCTTGCGAACGCCTATGGTGTAAAATAGCTATTTTTTCATTAAAGCGGGCTTTGAATCTTTCAATTGTCTGAGAGGTAAGTGCGATCTCCGGCACCAGCATGATTGCAGATTTATTCAAATCTAATGCTTTTTGGATGGCTTGAAGATAAACTTCCGTTTTGCCGCTTCCGGTAACTCCAAAAATTAGATGGGTTTCAAATTTTGAGGCTAAAAGGGACTGATTGATTTTATCAAAAGCTTCTTTTTGCTCTTTATTTAAAGATTTTGGCTTAGTTCGAAAATAATCATGTGTCAAAAGTAGGTCGGTATCATCCGAAATAAGCTTGGTGGCTTTTAAAATTTTTTTATTAACAAGAGAATCAACAGGGCTCTTGGAAGAGTTGGTTATTTTTAAGATATCTGATAAAAAAAGGCCTTTTTTGGATTTTAAAAGAAGTTCTAAAATTTGAGACTGCAACGGGTTTTTTATCAAAAGCTCGTGACAAACCTGCAGCGTCTCTTTTTTAGTCTTGTTCAAACTTAAAAAAATTTGAGATTTGGGCTTGATTTCTTTTTTGATGCTAGGGGGTATAATGCAGCGAAATACCTTTGATAAAGAGCATGAATAGTATTTTGCCATCCAAAGTGCCAGTGAAAAAAGATCTTTGGTAAAAAGTTCTTCTGTCAGTACTGCTTTAATCGGTTTGACGTGTTCGATCTGACTGGAAGCTTTTACTTCTAAAACAAAACCTTTTCTGAAAAAATTTTTGACAGGGACCTCTACTCTGACCCCGGGCTTTACATTTTCCATCTCTTTTGGAATTAAATAATCCAGCGATTTGTCAATATTGTCGTCTAATATGATGGAGGCATATTTCATAAGGATATTTTTTTTCTTAAAGCTGCAAAAAGAGATTTTTTTAAAAGAGGCTCTTTTAAGTAAAGAGAAATATCAGGAAGCATAAAAAGGGGAGTTTGCTGTAAAAAATGCTCATTTTTATTAGGGATTTCTTTGTAAAAGGGCATTAAATGGGGCAGCTCCCATATTGAATAATCACCAGCGATAACTAATTTTAAATCTTCTTCTGAAAGTAAAATCTCCCATCCGTTTTCTTGTTCAATTTCTAAAGAGGAGACTACTTTAGCCGGTTTTAAAAAACAGGTTTCTATAGCTAAGGCGAGGTTTTTTAAAAAAAGCAGCCCCTGGGGACTTTCCTTGTAAGATAAAATTGTAACTTCCGCTGCCTTTTTTTTAAGTTGGTATCCTATGGATATTTGCTTGGCTTTTTCATCGCTGGGAATCTGCCATACAAGCGGATATGTTGGCGCGGTTTCTTCTAAGATATTTTTTATTTTTTCAAATGAAATTTCAGATTTTGTCGGTTTTTCTAAAGTAATAAAATCAGAATGAAAGGTTTCTACTTTTTGATTTGGGGCGAGCGGTTTTAAAAAGGATTTTCTAATGGTTTTTTCTTCTTTGTTTTTTTTCTCGATGTTTTGCAGCGGTTCTTTTTGCTTTGCGGGAAAAGGCGTAGAAATATAATTTTGTCTTGCCTTAGGTGGGGAATCTTCATCCGGAGTCTTTGTTTTTTCTTTTTTTGCAAGTTTTTTTGGAGATTGTAAATTTTGAATTTCTTTGGCGAATAAAGAGCATTCTTCATCAGTGAAAAAAAGATGCGCGGCTTCTAAATCATGAAGATAGTTTTTGGTATCTTTAATTAAAATATTCAAATCTGCTGAAAGGTTCATATATATCTTCTTTTCTTCTATCTTATTTTTTTATACAAAAAGAATTAAAAAATAAAAGATTATTCTTCGCTTGCCAAGAGCTCTTCAACAAAAACTTTTGGATCAAATAGCGCAAGATCTTGAATTTTTTCTCCAACGCCGGCAAAAATAACCGGAATATGCAGTTTTTTTTCTATAGCAACAACAATGCCGCCTTTGGCACTGCCGTCCAATTTGGCAAGGATTATTCCATTTATCGGAGTAAATTGATTGAATATTTCTGCCTGATCGAGAGCATTTTGTCCAACAGTAGCATCTAAAGTAAGATAAATTTTATGCGGAGTCCCGGGCATCTTCTTTTCACACACTCTTTTTATTTTTTCGAGCTCCTGCATTAACTCGGTTTTATTTTGAAGCCTTCCTGCAGTGTCGATCAAAACAATATCAATATTTCTGGCTTCAGAGGCGGAAAGAGCATCAAATACGACAGAGGCGGGATCGCTGCCGGTCTGAGATTTTACTATGTCTACGTTTAACTTTTCAGCCCAAAGAGAAAGCTGATCCGAGGCTGCGGCCCTAAAAGTGTCTGCGGCGGCCACAAGTACTTTTTTACCTTTTTCCTTATAATAATTGGCAAGTTTTGCAATAGATGTAGTTTTTCCGCTTCCGTTAACGCCAACTACCATAATGACATATGGCTTTTCTGTGATTTCTTCTTCCTTGACTTCCTGCAGCGTATTTAAAAGTTCACTTTTAATTAAATTTAAAATGTCTTCTGTTTCGAGATCTTTTTTTCTTTTCGCGTCTTTTATTTTTTCAACTATTTCTAAACTGACATCAACCCCTAAATCTGCTTCATAGAGAAGTTTTTCCAGCTCTTCTAAAGAAGATTCATCGATCTTGGTTTTAAAAAGCGCTTTAATGCTGGCTCCAAGCGCATATTTAAACTTAATAAATTTGCTAGATATTTTCTTGATTTTGCTTTTAAAATAATTAAACATCTTATATTTGTACTTATATGTTGAGAATGATCAAACTATCACATATAACTATTTTAAACTTAAGTAATATTTTCTAAAAGGATTTTATGTTGACTTTCGGGCGAAAAATTCCTGTTTCTATTCATCCTTTTTTCTGGGTACTTGCTTTTTTAATCGGATGGTTGAATAGCGGAACTCTAACCGGTATGCTTGTTTGGGTTTTAGTTGTGTTTTTTTCAGTGTTATTTCATGAGTTTGGCCACGCTATCACTGCCTTAATGTTCGGTCAAAAGCCAAAGATCGCTCTTGTAGCAATGGGCGGTGTTACCACGTATGAAGAAAAGAATTTAAAATTTTGGAAACAGTTTTTAATTGTATTAAACGGCCCCCTGGCCGGCATTCTTTTATTTTTACTATCAGCGCTGATCTTAAGTTTTGGGTTTATTAAAAACCCGATCATCCTTAGCTTTTTTCAAATAATGCAGCTGGTAAATTTTTTCTGGAGCATTATCAATCTTCTTCCTGTGCTTCCTCTAGATGGAGGACAGCTTCTTAGAATTGCGCTCGAGTGGATATTCGGCATCAAGGGATTTAGGCTTTCTTTACTTTTAGGCATGATAATTGCACTTTGCTTCAGCGTCTTTTTCTTTATCAAAGAGGATTTTTTTATAGGAGCTATTTTTTTTCTTTTTGCTTATCAAAGCTTTGACATGTGGCGCAAAGCTAAGTTTTTAGATCCGGTAGATAGAAATGTTGATGTTGCCAATCTTTTAAGAGAAGGTGAAATAGCGCTTTCAAAGGAAGAAAAAGAAAAGGCGTTTGAAATATTTGAAAAAGTGAGAAATTTAACTAAGAAAGGGCTTCTTTACGCCACAGCGACGCATTATTTGGCTATCTTGAATTTTGAAAAAGGGGAAAAACATAAAGCGTATGAGTTCCTCTTAGATATTAAAGAAGAAATTTCCGATGATGCAAAATGCCTTTTGCACAATCTTGCTTTTGAAGAAAAAAACTATCCCTTAGTTGCAGAATATTCAGCTCTTTGTTATCAAGTTAATCCATCGTTGGATGTTGCTTTAAAAAATGCTAGATCCTTTGCTTATTTAAAACAGGCAAAGCCATCTGGCGGATGGATGCAGACAGCTGCGCAGTATGAAGGGTTTAACCTTGAAAAAACTCTTGAAGAAGAGGTATTTACAAATGTCAAAGAAGATCATGAATTTAAACATTTTATTGAACTTTGTAAAAAGTAAAACTTTTTTTGTTTTATTAAGCATTGTTTTTTTTCATCAAAGCTACTGTGAAATTTGGCAGATCGATAATGTAAAAAGCGATGTTTTGAATAAGCAGGAAGAAAGGATCGAGAGATTAAAAAAACGTTTAACGAACTTGGAAAAAGCTAAAAATGATGCTTTGCAGAAATATCTGGTCTTAAAGGAAAAACTTTTTAAAGAAGAGCTGTCTCTCATTGAAAAAAAAGTAAAAAGTTTTAAAAGAACTGAAAAGAAAATCAAAAAAGATCAGTGCGAATGGCAGGAATTTTTAAAAAAAGATTTAAATACTCTTTTTCTTTCTGAAAGAAAGGTTCTAACTGAAATGTTGAACGACTGTCCTTCTATCTCTTCAAAAGAAAAGACTCAGCTTCTTTTGGATAATATTTTAAATACAATTACTTTTTTAAATGAGCAAAAAACCGAAAATAACATTCGGTAAGATTGAAATTTTTTTTAGTTTTACCCAAAGACTAAGCCCTTGCGTTCCGAGAAATCAAAAACTTTTTCATTTTCGTTTTTTTATTTTAATATTTTCTTAAGTTTTATTTTTTTTCTTTAATTTGATCTGCAGCTATAGCCCTCTTGGAATAATTTAAGGGATAAAGTGTTTTTTAGGATTTTATTTATTAAAGTATTTGAAATGAATATTTCCGCAAGAAATAAGTTCAAATATGAAAATAAAGAAGGAGACTTTTGGTCTCCTTCTTATTTATGAGCACAAAGAGACTTAGCTGCCTAATTTAATAGTGACAAAACGTGTCATGTTCTGGAAGCGCAGCAGCAAAAGCACCGGCTGTTTTTTTTCGAGGCTTTTTGTAACCTCTTGAAAATCTTTCAGGCTTTTTACTTTTTTCTGGTTGACCTGGATCAGAAGCATTCCAGGTTTAATACCAACTTTATCAGCAGGCGATCCGCGTTTAACACTTGTAATTATTAATCCTTCAGAGTTTGAAGAATGACCCCATTTGCTTAATATGTCTTGAGAGATATCTTTTACTTCTGAGACATCTATTCCAATTTGATTGGTCTGCTTTACTATTTGAACCTCATCTGGATAAGTGCCTAAGAGAACTTTAATATTCTCTTTTTTTCCATCTCTTAGAACTTTTAAAGCAAGAGTTGCGCCCGGCTCTAATAGAGAAATGTCATTTCTAAAGGTGCATAATGTTTTTATGGGGACTCCGTTATATTCAACAATTATGTCGCCCTGTTTTAATCCGGATTTTTCAGCAGGAGAGTCTTTGATAACGTCTGAGACCAGCACCCCTTCGGATTTTTCTAGCTTAAAAGCTTCGGCCATTTCTTTATCGATCTCCTGAAGGAAGACACCGAGATAACCTCTTTTTACAGAACCGTTATCAATAATCTGGTCTACTATATGTTTGGCGATATTGCTTGGGATTGCGAATCCGATTCCCATATATCCGCCGCTTTGAGAAACAATAGCTGTATTAATTCCTATTACCTCGCTTTTGATATTTAAAAGCGGGCCGCCGGAGTTGCCGGGATTAATCGCCGCATCTGTTTGCAGGAAATCTTCATAATCAGTAATTCTTAAATTTTGTCTGTTCTTGGCGCTAAGCACTCCTACAGTTAAAGAAGATTGAAGGGCAAAAGGATTTCCAATAGCAATCATCCATTCGCCAATCTCTAATTTTTCTGAGTTGCCAAAAGTTAAAAAAGGTAAATTTTTACCATCTATTTTTATTATTGCCAAATCAGTTCTGGGATCGGCTCCGATTAATTTTGCTTCGAATTCTTTGCCGTCGTTCATGATAACAGCAATTTTAGTGGCATCTTTTATTACATGGTTGTTAGTTAATATATTTCCATTTGAAGAAATCAAAAAACCTGAGCCCTGTGAAACCTGAGGGATTGGCGGCTGGTTTTTGAATCCCTTTCTAGGGTTTCCGAAAAAATGTTTAAAAAACTCATCATTAAAATAATCAAAAGTGTTGTCGGTTTCTTGAGAATCATCGTATTGAGCTTTAATAAATACAACTGCGGGCATTGCTTTTTTGGATATTTCAGTGAATGCCTTTGAAGTCTGTTCCAAATAGGTGGTATCGACTGTCAATCCTTGAAAAGGAAGTTGAAATAAAATAAATGGGAGAAACAAAAGATAATGTTTTAAAAATTTTTTCATAAAGCCTCTTTGTTTGAACATCATTGTTAATTATAAAACAAAATCTATATTGGTTGAACAAATAATGGTTGGGGAAGCTTAATATTTTCTTTTTCAAGAAGTTCTATGCTGGCAAAAGATACAATTTTTGCTTTTTCTTTTTGGATTAGTATATGGTTTAAAACGGCTTTTTGGACTTGGCTTTTTTCAGCGAGCAGAATTTTTTTTCTAAATTCTTCTCTCATCTTTCTCGTTTTGCCGGATTTTTCATTATAAAAAGTGATCAGGGCTTTTTTCCCTGGAGATGTCGGGGCATCAATATTTTGAATGGCCTGCAACTTTGCCTCGAACAGATTTTCTTCTTCAAAATTTCCCTTAGAGAGTTCTTCGATAGCTAAATAAAAAGCATCAAGAGAGCTTGCAATATGGGGATCGCGGAAAGCGTAAAAATACAATGATCCGGAGTTAGGATTATAAGTCGTTCCGGAACCATAAGCTCCGCCCTGCTCTCTTATCAAAGGATGCAGGATCTTATTTTCTGAAATGGAAGTTGCTAAAAGAAGATAAGGAGCGTCTTTATGATCAAATCCAATAGTTTTAAAGGCCATTGCAGTAAATGCTACGGGAGAGGCGATAATTTTACCTTCGTTTTTCGAAGAAGCAGGCAGAGTGAAACTATTTGTGAAAACAGTGGGGGTATGAGCTTTTAGGCTGGTAAGGGAGTAATATGAATTTTTCTGCAGCATGTCAAAGAACTCTTTATCGCATGAAATAATTATTTCCGCTTTAGAAAATGATAATATTTTTTGCTGAAAATCATTTAACTTTTCAATGAAAGGATTGATTTCCTTTTCAATGTTCAAAGCAATTTCTTTCACTTTTTCAAAGAGAGGAAGGCCGTTTAACTGGTTATTCATTAAATTGGGAACGGAGAGTGTTTTTAAACTTTGAGAAACGGCATAGCTCATAGCCGATTGATTAATTGAAGAGGATAGAGAAGTGTAAGTTTGCAAAAGAAGTTCTTTTATTCTGTTTTTATCTTTAAAATTTGGCGTTGAAAAAATATCTTTTATTAAAGAGAAGAGCTTTTCAGCATTGCGATAAAGGGCTTTTCCCCGTATTGAAACAGTCGGTCTGCAGATGTTGCTGTCCGTTGCCTGGATATTTAAAGATAAATAGGCGTTAATATCTCCGATAAAGGAATTGATATATTCCAAATTTTCAATGTAGCTTCTTTTTCCGCAGCCAATTTCTGTCAGCATTGAAGTAAATAATGAAAGCAGGGGAAGTTCTTCAATTGAGAGATCTGGCAGATCGAAAACAAGGTCTACATAAACGATTTTATTAGTAAAGCACTGGTGAAAAAAAACTTCAAAATTGCCATTTTTTTCAGATGTTAAAGGATAATATTTAAGATCTTGAGGAATGTCTTTAATGTCAATTTTTGGCAGACAGTTTAAAGAGATGCCCTCCTGTTTTTCCTGGAATGTTTTCAGCTCTTTGGTTTCTTTGAGAATTTTTTCAATTTCGGCCCCGTTTAATTTTTCTTTTATCTTTTTTAATTTTTCTTTTTCGAAAGTGTTTTCTTTCTGTTCAAGATTCGGATCCGGCAAAAGAGAAAGTTTTACTAAATTGGTATTGGATAAGAAATATTTTTCAATAAGATCGGTTAAATAATTGGGATCGCTTAAGTCTTTTTTCAGCTCAGCAAACAAAGAATGGATTTTAAGGCCATTTTCAATAGCGCACCCATGCTGTTTTAAAAGTGCGGTCCTCATAAAAAGGGTTAATCCATAAGGAGCTGAAGATCTATCGATCTCGGTACGTGAAAATTCTAGCTGGTGCATTGCGGCTTCAATTTGATCATTTGAAAACTTCTCTTTGATTATCTTTTTTAGAGTTTTTTCAAAGATTTCAAAAAGAGCGTTTTTGTGTTTTTCTTCAGTACCCCGAAAAATAATTAACCAGGGAATTTCTGACATTTCCGATTCGAAAACTGTTTCGACTTGGTTGCATAGGCCGGATTGCAGCAGCGGAAGAGTAAGAACGGAGGCGTCATTTTCGGTTAATATTGAGTCTATCAAGGATAAAGCAAGCACTTCTTTTTGGTCTGAAATCTGACAGGTTAAAAAACCAAAAGCAACAATATCTTTATTGTTTTTATCTTCTTCAGCTGTGGGATAAAAAGCTTTAATTTCCTTGGGAGCTGAAAAACGTCTTTGTTTTTTTGTGGGAACTGCAATAACTTTTTTTTCTACTTTATTAAAAACTTTTTCTTCCAGAAAAGCCAAATGCTTTTCTAGGGGAATATTGCCATAGAAAAAAAAGAGACATTGAGACGGGTGGTAATAAGTTTTATGAAAATCAAGAAGATCCTGATAGGTCAGATTGGGAATTTCTTTAGGATCTCCTCCGGAGTTGTAGCTATAAGGAAGATCGCTTAATAGTTCTTCCATCATTTTATGCCAGAGGCGGTCTTCGGAAGAATTCAAGGAACCTTTCATCTCATTATAAACTATGCCTTTATATTGGAGGGGAGAAGATGAATCGGAGGGATTAGAAAATTCAAGCCTGATGCCCTCTTGTAAAAAACTTAAATAGTTCAAATTTGGATGAAAAACCGAGTCAACATAGACGTCTAATAAATTGTAAAAATCCTTTTCATTTTCCGAACTGGCAGGATAACAGGTAAAATCTGCTCCTGTTAATGCGTTCATGTAGGTGTTTAAGCTTCTTCTTGTCATAGAAAAAAAAGGATCTTTTATTGGAAATTTTTTCGAGCCGCAAAGGACAGTATGTTCGAGCACGTGAGCAACTCCGTTTGAAGAAGAGGGGGAAGTTTTAAATGAAAGAGAAAAAAAATTTTCTAAATCGTCATTTGCTATGTGTATGATTTTAGCCTGTGTGGGAATATGGGTAACTTCGATAAGCGAGCTGTTGATCTCTTCAACATAAATATTGCTGTTAAGGGAAAAGTTTTTATTTTTAAGATTTAGTTTATTCATAAAATTCCTCTCTTGAATCCTATAATCTATAGCTTGAAATACATTTTGGCCAGCAGAAAAAAATTTAAGAAAGTGTATTAAAAAATTTTATTTATGCGACTTATAGTTAATTTTATTTCTTGCATCTTGCATGGAAAATAATATATTAAAGATTTTTTTGACGCAGCTATCCCTCCAACTAAAGCAGAGATGTCGCTGCGTCCCTATTCAGTCATCTTATCTAATGGCAGCTCGACTTTTTAGGGTTCCGGCTTTTATCCAAGTTAATTATTATGATTCACGATTTTGAAGCTTTCGGCATTCTTTTGCTAAGTAATTAGTTTCTCCTAAAAGAAGCATAAGTTCGTGAGTATCATTTTTTAATGTTTCAAGCGAGGCGTGCTTTAGCATGTCCTGTCTTAGATTTTCATAGCATTTGGCCAGTTTTTTTTCCATTTGGCTATACATCTTTGCATAAGGGTTTATTTTAACCGGACTTTTTTTGGATTTTGCCATGTCTTTTTCTCCTTTTGTTTATATTTTTATTATAAATAAATTTAATTTTAATTATATATAATTTTTGTTTTTAAATTATTAAAAACAATTAATTACTTTAAAAAGTAAAGTATTTTTAATTATTTTTTTATAAAACTGTAATATTGAAATTTTTATTTAACATATTTATATTTAATATTTTATGAAAAAATGAAAAAACTGCCTTTTTAATGTTTGTTTTGCTATATTTGAAAACATTAAATTTTTTGAGGCGAGTATGAAAAAGATTTCAATTTTGCCAAACTTTATTACAGCTTTTGGGTTGGCTTGCGGTTTATTTGTTATTTTCAAAGTTAATATGATCGAGCCGGGAGCTTGCTGTTATAATGTTATAAAAGCAGCTGCTCTTTTTTTACTTTTAGCGGCTCTTGCTGATTTTATTGATGGCGCAGTTGCCAGGATTTTACATGCCGAGAGTGAATTTGGGGTGATATTTGACTCGCTCTCCGACGCAATCTCATTTGGCGTAGCTCCTTCGGTTTTACTTTTAAAAAGCCTATCTTTAGAACAGGGAAACTTTCTCTCATTTTTTACCGCTACCGGAGCTATGGTATATTCTTTATGCGGGGTTTTAAGGCTTGCTAGATTTAACGTGAAAACCAAAGAAGTACAAAATGATATAATCGCTGCGAAGGCTATGAAAAATAATTTTACCGGCCTTCCGATTCCAGCCGCCGCCATAGCTGCTGTATCAATAAATCTGCTTTTCTTATCTCCAATGGCGCAGTCTTTTGTGTCTGAGCAGAACAAAGTAATCATATTAGATGTTTTTATGATCCTTTTGGGCTATCTGATGGTCAGCAGGTGGAAATTTCCAAGCTTAAAGGCGATTAATTTTAAGGTTTGGTCTTTTCAGCTGGCCTTTTTCTCGGTCATTTTGGCCACTTTTACCTTTTTCGGAATATTATACTATTTTTCTTTAGTACTGGCTGTGCTGTCCTGGGGATATATTTTTATAGCCTTGATCTTATCTATTGTTAGACTAATCGCCGGCAGAAAATCTAAGACTTTAGAGGATTTTGAGCCCGAGCCCGAAGAAGATATAGAATAAAAATTACTCATAAACTAGTATTGAGAAAGATATTTTGGAGTAGGCTGTGTTAGCTCTTTTTATTCTTTTTCTTTTAGCTGTTTTTCTTATTTGGTTTTGGGCAAAACAAAATCTTAAAAAAACACGCGAAAAAATGGTCGATACTTTTAAATCCCTTTCTTTTGACATAATAGAAAAGACCAATGAAAATTTTTTTACATTGGCTAAAACCTATTTTGAAAAGCATGACATAGGAGCCCAAAAAGAGCTTGAAGACAGACAAAAATCCATAGAAAATTCATTAAATCCCATTAAAGATTCCCTAAAGCAGCTTTCAGAATATAACAGAGAAATAGAAAAGCAAAGAGCTTCGGCTTATTCGTCTTTATGCAAGCAGGTAGAAACGCTTGGAGAGACCGAAAACTTATTAAGAACCGAAACTCATAATTTGGTAAAAGCTTTAAAATCACCCAATGTCAGGGGTGCATGGGGACAGGTCCATCTTAGAAGAGTTATAGAGCTTTCAGGCATGCTTAATCATTGTGATTTCTTCGAACAAGCAAGCGTTTTTGGAGAAGATAAGCTATACAGGCCCGACCTTATTGTCAAATTACCGGGCGGAAGGCAGATTATAATTGATGCTAAAACTCCCATCGATGCTTATCTTGAGTCTACGGACTTGACAGACGAAAATTTGAAAAATGAAAAACTTAAGATGCACGCCAAGAATCTTAGAGCACATATGAAAGACCTAAGCAATAAAGAGTATTGGAAGCATTTTTCTCCAACTCCCGAATATGTTGTATTATTTTTACCTGCCGAAGCATTTTTTAGCGCTGCTTTGCAGGAAGATCCCACTATATTAGAAATGGGCGCCAGGGAAAATGTTATAATAGCAACGCCAACTACCTTAATAGCAATACTAAGAGCTATCGCCTATACCTGGAAACAGGAGCTTTTATCTAGAAATACCGAAGAAATAACCAAGCTTGGCCAAGAGCTTTATGAGAGGTTGAACACCATGAACGGACATTGGCAAAAATTAGGCAAGAATTTAGCTTCCAGTGTAGATGCTTATAATCAGGCCATATCTTCTTTTGAATCGAGAGTTTTAGTGAGCGCCAGAAAGTTCAATGAAATGGGAATAGCAAAAGAAGAAAACCTTCTCGAACAGATAACAAAAACGACAAAAGCAATTAAAGACTGATAAATCTCTTGTTTATTTTCTAAACCCAAACTTAACAAAAAATTAATGATTTTTAAGTAAAAAATCTCAAAAAAATGAAGTTTTTTTTGAGTAAGGTAAAATATTTTTTTTGAAAAAACAAGTAATTTTTTGAACGCAAGGTCTTTATATTAAATTTGATACATGTATATATGTATATTTTTTTCTTGATTTGTAGGCAGTAAAGGAGTAAATTGTTTCTATTTTGTCAAAAGGAGGCATTTTATGTTTATAATCGAATATTTTAGATCATCAAGTGTACCATCAGCTGAAGCAAATTCAAAACTAGCAGCTGAAGCAAATTCAAAAGCAGCATCTTCATCTGGTTTATCGTCATCGCAAGCTGCTTTGTCTACAATAGCATCATCGTCATCAATTTCTTCAGTTTCAACTTCATCAATTTCTTCGATTTCATCACCGTCAGTTTCGTCAGCTGCAGCGCAAACCTTGTCTAGTGAAGCTCTTTCGAAAGCTTTAATAAATTATTCTGCGGCTATTTCTGAGGCTAGTAAAGACTCAAAAATGAATACTTATTTGAATGCTTTAAATGCAGTTAAGAACGGTTACTTAACTACTTCAGCCGGAAGAAAATCTGATAAAATGACTGGGCAATTGTTAAAAGAAAAAGCAATATGGGATTCTTATGGCATTCCGGGGCCGAAACAAGCGGGATCTGAATCTGAAGTTACACAATTTACAAAATATGTTGTTGAATGTCAGAGTGAATTTGATAAAGTTAAAGATGGCCCAATTTATAATAATATTCAAACTCTTGAAAATAAGATTAGAGACGAGACCGTTAAACTGCTTGGGAAAAACCCATCGCAAGGAGCTGTAGAATATGTTCTTAATGCTTTTGAAACTTATCCTTCATTAGCTCCAATTATTGAAAAACTACCTACCTGGTTTCCACTATTCTATCAATTTGAAAAAAAAGCTGAAAAAGAAGGAAAAGCAAATCTTTCCGTTCCGTTGATGGTTGTTGCAATGCAGCAAAAGCCAGCCTCTCCATCCTTAACAACCAGAATTGTTCATTGGGTTGGAACTACTAGAGTTATTCAATGGATGAGCAGTGGAAAAAAAGATAATGTTAGCTCTGAAAAAGATGCAAAAGTAGCTGCTTCAAAAACCGATGGTTGCTTCAGAAGACTTTTTTGCTGCACTAGGAAAAAAGAGACTTCTGATTACACAAGCGAGCTCCCACGTTCTTTAAAAGAAAGACTTATAACATGGGTCCGTGTACACAATACATTTACTCGAGCGGCTTTGGTTACATTATCGGCAGTTGCTTTATCTACAATTGCATATATTAGTTTCAGTGCAGGCAATTCAACTGGTTATAATAATGGATTTGCAGCAGGCAGATTGGAATGTCAGAGAAATGGCACTATGATTGCTGAAAATACTCTGCCATATGGCAATCAGATTTTAACTTTTGAAGTAGGGAAAGAAGTAGCGAAAGAAATAGGTTGGTTTTTTGCACGTCCAGCGGTGGTTTCAGCAACTTGGATTGCGGCTAGGATGCCTGCTAAAAAAGAAATAATAACTGCTGCTACAACTGCAATTCATGCAATTGCAAAATACATTCCTTTTTTAAAATAATTTTTTTTTATCCTTGAATAATTTTTGAAGAAAAAAAGCCTACAAAAAAAGTAGGCTTTTTTTGTATCTAGATCAAATTTTTTTAGTTTTTGATACAAAAATAATTTGTAAATTTTTTATTTTTTTTATTTATCAAGATTTTATATTTCTTTGAAAAAATTATTCTTTTATTTATCGTGAAAGAAAAGTTTTTTTATGCAAAAACATGCCATAACAACTGTAATCAGCTATTGCACCAATGACTATCGTTTTATAAAAAAGTGCATTTCCGAAGCTCAAATTTTTTCCGATCAGATCATTGTGCCGGTTTGCGATCATTTTTTCGACGGATCGAAAGAAAATAAAAAGCTGCTTAATCTAACTTACTTTGAAAATCCTCAAGCCCAATTTATAGAATATAAATTTTATAAAAATAAGCTTTACTATCCTTATAAGACATGCAGGCCGCAGTCAATAGACTGGCAGCATATTATGCATTCTACTTCACGTTATATTTCTTACTTTTTTTTGAATGAAAATACCGAATATATTCTTTTTTTGGATGCCGATGAAATTCTGGATGGAAGAAGTTTTAAAAAGTGGCTTGGTGAGTTTGATTATAAAAAATTCACAGCTCTTCGCCTCGGCGGATATGATTACTTCCGATATCCCGATGTTCGGATGGAGTATTTAAATTACACGTCGCTTTTGGTAAATAAAACAGCTTTAGATCCTTTGCTTTTAATGGAAGAAGGGGAGCGCCGCGCTACTTTTAATTTGATGAGCGGGAAAAAAAATCCCTTGGCTCTTCTTGGAAAAAAACCAATGGTGCACCATTACAGCTGGGTCAGAACGAAAGAGGAAATGATAAAAAAAACAGAAACATGGGGACATTTTAAAGACAAAAACTGGAAGCAGTTAATCGAAGAAGAGTTTGCTAAAGAGCATTGTGATTACAATTTTTTTGATATCAAATTAGTAAAAAAAGCTCTTTATTTTGATCCGCTTAAGGTGAGTTCTGATTTTAATGTAAAAATGCCTCGTTATTTTAAAAACGTCAATAAAATAGATCGTTTGGATATTCTGAAAAAACAGCTACGTTAGCTCTTTTTATTCTTTTGTAAAATATTATTTTCTAATATTGGCAAAGATATCGAGCAATTTTTTTTCTATTAAAGCTATATAAGAAAAAAACAGGGGCCTGCTGGCCCCTGTATAAGTTATTCAATCGAATTTACATAGTAAGCTGGAAAGGCAAAATTGTTATTCGGCCTTGGAGAGAGGATGAGAGATACTTTTTTACCAACATATTTTGAAAGATCAACATGTGTGCTATAGAGATAGCCTTGAGGAATACTGTCATTTTTCAAAAGATAGTCGCCCGGCTTGTTCTTGACATTTTGATCGTAGGCAGAAACTGTTCCTGAGAGTTTTATGCAATTTGCTTTTTGCTCATTATAAAAATCTTCAGGAGATCTATTTGGATGAAAAGTTGTCCATTTATTATATAGTTCTTCTTCAAGAGGAAGCCAGTGTTTCATATTTGAGGAAATATTCTGATTGGAGAAATAAGAGTAAGATTTTTTGTCTTCTTTTGATTTGTAGGAAGAAACATCTTTGAAAATTTCTTCTTTTTCTTCCGGGGCGATATTTGCTTTAGTTTCAAGGAAAACTATTTTTTTCTGCAAATAATTATCCTGCAGAAGAGAGAGACCTTCTTTAGCCTGCTGCACAAACTCTGGAAAATCACTATATCCTTTGATAATTGCTTCAAATTGAGAGATGGCTTTTTTTGGATCCATTTCATTGAAAGGTTTTTTACATTCTGCCTGAGTGATGAAAAAAGCTGAATTTAACAATTTAGAAACTTCTTCTTTCCTTTCTTTCATAAGGCCGTAATGAGAAATATCTCCGGAGGATGAAATATATTCTTTAGATATATAAAAACAGACGTTTTCAGGAGGAGCTATTTCTAACCACTTGCCATCTTTTTTATACACCGAGCCATTTACTTTTTCCTTATTTTTAAGCTGGCCCAATATTGGAGAATTGTTATCAGGCTTTAATCTGATATTTACCTTATTAGCTTCAACAACATTGTCGATAATATAAGTTCTAAAAACATAAACTTTTGAATCTTCGAAGGGTTTGACGGCATAATAATTTCCCTTTTCTCCCACAACAAGTACTAGTTCATCTTTGTTTATTTGAGAAATAATGGGACTGTCTAAATCAGCATTGGCGCGAATCCTTACTTTGTTAGCAGTGATTTTGCCGGTAAAGGGTATAAAGGGGGATGCTTCTTTAAGGCTTTTTTCTTCTTTGATATTTTTAACTTCTTCTCCGAAAAGAAAATTTGAAGAAGATACGGTAAAAATTAGAAGTGTTAAAAATTGAAGCTTTCGCATTAGCTTTACTCCTTTCATTCTTTAATTGTTCTAATTAAAATAGTAGAGCTAATGCTTTTTTAAAACCAATATTTTTTGAATTTTTTTTGAAAAAAATTAACTATTGAGAACCGCTCGTATGTGTTCACAATTTTTTGATCCGCAAGTACAGCCTAAAGGTTCTCCCAAAAATACATTGTATTCTTCTTTTTTATCCAATGGATTTGTGACCAGATAAAGTTTTTCGCCTTTCTGCTTGATATCCCAAAGACGAAATTTCAAATCTTCTTCTGAAATTTCTTCTTCATCCTCTTCGCCTTTTTTTATGCCTCTAATAGCGCGGGCTATTTGACAATGCACGCAGTTGCAGTTGGGTTCTGGCTTTGGCATAGTTTCAGGATCTTCTACTCCCATAACTTTGACGATGGATGTAATTTTATTGATAAGCTCTTCCGGTAAATCGGGGGCGGTTGACTGAGCGGGGTTGTGCTGCATATTGGCGCTAAGCGATTCTAATCCTTCAGTCCCGATTTTAAAAGGAATTGGAAAAGCATCTGTTTTCTGTTTTTGCTTTTCTTCATTTTCAATATATTTTGCATGAGCGTCAAATATTACATTTATAATGGACTTGTCCAGATTTGGAATAATAATTTTGGCATTGGAATGAAGCAAGATAATAAGTTGGCCGCTTTGATCGACCAAGATGGAGTTAATGTTTTTCCATGATGTGGAAATATATGGAGGTATACTTAAAATTTTATTGTTTATTTTCATATTAGTCTTCTCCAAAAGAATAGTATATTTTTTAACTACTTATTATTATATCGCAAAAATGGCAGGTCTGTCAATTTTTTTAGCACTTATATCGACCGAGCGCAAGCGTATCGTTTTAACTCTTTAATAATAAGAGTATTGCAATGAGACATGTGTTAATAAGTGTTTTTTTTAAAAAAAAGAATAGCATAGAAAAAAATATATACATTATTGTTCAAACTGAGGCCTTCAAATAATAAAAAAAGGCTCAATAAAACAATTTAAAAGGAAAAAATATGGGTAGAAAAACCTTCGTCATTGATACCAATGTCTTGCTGCATGATCCACTGGCTCTTCACAAGTTTAAAAATAATGATGTGGTTATTCCTTTAATTGTTTTAGAGGAGCTTGGCAGCTTAAAGCGCGATAATACCGAGCTTGGGAAAAATGCCAGGGATGTTTTGCGGTTTGTTGATTCGATGAAGGTAAACTATAAAGGAGATTTTATAGAAGGAATAAAGCTTTCAGAAGGTCCCCGCGTCAGAATTTTTATAGACTACAAAAATGAAAAGGTCGAAGGATTTCCTCTAGGACTAGATCGAAACAGCAATAAGCTTTTGCTTGTGGCTTTTATTCTAAAAAAGAAAAACGAAAAAGTTATTTTGGTCTCCAAAGATTTTGTGACAAGGGTAAAAGCCGAAGCTATAGGCCTTGAAGCTGAAGATTACGAAAATTTAAAAGTCTACTATGAAGATATTCATAAAGGGCAGAAGAAAGTTGAGGTCTCCAAAAGAGACATGGACATATTTTTTAAAGATGGGGAGCTGGAGCTGCCCGATGTAAAATTTACTCCAAATGAGTATTGCATCATATCCTCTCCGGAAAGATCTTCTTCCATTTGCAGATTTAACTATAAAAATAAAAAACTAGAGCCTCTCAAGCCGATAGAGAAAGTATGGGGGCTTTTGCCATTGAATATGGAACAAAAATGTGCATTGGATGTCTTGCTAAGAGATGATATCCCCTTGGTAACATTAATAGGTCCGGCGGGTACAGGAAAGACCCTTTTAACTTTAGCCTGCGGTCTGAAAAAAGTTTTTGATGAAAATGTTTATACGAAGATTTTAGTTTCAAGGCCCATAATACCGCTTGGAAAGGATATAGGCTATCTTCCCGGAACCAAAGAAGAGAAGCTCTTTCACTGGATGCAGCCTATCTATGACAACCTGGAATATATTTGTGAAAGCGGCGGAAAAGAACATAAAAAAGCAACTTATGATTTTATCATAGAAAGTAAAAAAATTGAAATGGAAGCGGTCACATACATTAGAGGAAGATCTTTGCCTAAAATGTTTATGATTATCGATGAAGTGCAGAATTTAACCCCTCATGAGATGAAAACAATTATTTCAAGAGCTGGAAAAGGATCGAAGGTGATTTTAACGGGAGACCCTACTCAGATTGACAATCCGTATCTTGATAAAGACTCTAACGGTCTGACATATGTACTGTCAAAATTTAAAGATCAGCCTCTGTATGGCCACGTCTTTTTAGATAAGACTGAAAGATCACAGCTTGCAGCTGTAGCTACTGAAGTAATGTAGTATTGAATTTTAGCTTTTCGATATTACTAATTGATTAGTTGTTTTTTAGAAATTTTTCAATCAAGGCAATGTCGTCGATATCTTTTTTTCTACTCAGAAACTTTTTCCATTTAATGGTGTAGTGAAGGCTCATGAAGGGATATCCATCGATTAAGTCTTTATTGGCAAAAATTTTATCAATATTTGATAGTAGGCAGTCGCTTCAAATTTCAATGTCTTTGATTTTAATTAGATTTTTTTTCTCTTTTTGCAGTGGATATTTTTTAACAAGATTTTTCCAAAGATTTTTTAAGACTACAATATCAATATCGCAGCTGTTTCTAATATTGCGGACAGCAAGAGGCCCGCTTCCCCAAATTAAATATTCTTCCTTAGGAAGGTTTAACGCATTTAGGTTATCTAGTTTTTCAATGTATTTTATCATGAAATTCCCTTGAAATTTTTGAAAAATTCAATTTTAATAAAAAAATCAAATTTTATAAATCACTATAGCTAAAAACCATTTATAGCTGAAATTTCGAATGAAAAAATAAATTCAAAATTTCAGCTCTCAAGCATAAGTTAAGCAGAGAGGGTTTTTCAAGAGAAAAACAGGCTTTAAGTACTTGCTAAAATGCCCATTATCCCAATCATAATTAAATAAACTGCGATGACGTAGTTTAAAATTGTTGGGAAAATAAAAATCAATATCCCTGCAATTAATGCAATTATAGGGCTAAAAAGTGGATGTAGTATCATTTTGCTCCTCATTTTTTAATTTAAAAAAAATTCTAATAAAGCTTTGCTTTATAATTTTTTCTATAAATGATTCTGTTATTTTAAAAAAATGTTTTTTTTATTTTTTAAGGTTTATTAAGAATAATAGTGATGATTTTCTAAAAAGCTATAAGTTTAACATAATATGGCCGTTACGCAAAATCTTAGTATGCAATTGGTTAGCTTGTTTTTAGAGTCTAAAAACTATAAATTCCGGAAATGCATATGTTATTGGCATAGGTCTTTTCCTTGAATTGGAGATTGAAGTCGGGCCAGAAAGGATGCAGGTTTTGATAGCGTGTAAAGATATAATCCAGACCTAATCCCAAATGTCTTGTAATGCCATAATTGATTCCTCCGCCAACGCGTCCGCTTACTGCTTTTTTGTCTGCATCGAATGTCGGAGTATTTGCATCTGTATTTTCAAATTGATGCAGCTCAAGTCTGCTATACGACACGCCGCCGCGGAAATAAAGAAGCAAGCGTTCAATTGGCCTATAGCCCAGTAAAATATCTCCCGTCAGATAGTCTTGGATAGAGATGCGGTTGACAAATGTGAATGAAGTGAGCGAGGCTCCGGGACGATGAATTTTTCCTGATCGTTTTGGGAAATTTGTTCCCAGTTCAGCCGCGATATAAAATGATTGACAGGTGGTATAGCCGTATCCCAGAAAAACATTGCCCAATATGTCATTGTGGTTCTTTTTTCTTTTAATGACGATGTTAGAGGCGGTAGCGGTAGTTGTTAAATTAAAATGGCTTATCGAGTCTGTTATTCCTAACCCGAGATAGATATTGTCTCTGACATTTCCGGCATTGATCTTATGGGCTATTACAAGAAAAAGAAAAGAGTATAAACAGATGGATATTTTTTTTGAAAAGCCCATTTTAGACATTTGACTCCTTCTCTTGTTAAATTTGACCTTATCATTTATGGCTTTTTTAGTAAATTTCAAGAAAAACTGATCCTAAAAGACGAAATGTTTTGATAATAACTTTTCTAAAAATAGTCGCTGGCGCTCTTTTATAATTAGGAAGCTTAAGTTAAAGGAAAAAGCTTTTAAAGAATCTTAATGAGCATAGCAAAGGCTTCTGAAAAAATTGGCCGTAATGCTCATAACTTTTCTTGCGGCGCTGGCAGCATTTATTTTTTCTTTAATATAGATTAGAACATCTAAAGCTTTTTTAGGTAAATCAAGCTTGTCTACAATAACTCCTGCAGCATAGGATGTTAGCATAGCAGCTGTTGTTCTCCCTGCTTTTGCCAGAAAATTAGAGGATGGTATAAACATCTCATAGGCCAAAGATATTGCAATTCCCGGGAAATAACTGAGACATTCCTCCTGCTCGGATTTACGAAGATAGCTCAAACCAGATACTATGCGGTCCTCGTTGAAGATGGGCTTCAGATCTCCAAGAGAACTAAATGCACCGCCTGTCAAAGGAACAATTACCCAACGTGAAAAAGATGATACATAGGGAATAATTTTAAGAGTTTCAGCTGCCAGGCTAAATACAGACATAAAAATTAATTTTTTTAAATATGGCAGTGAGTATATGTTTAATTTCTTAAAATATGTAAACACAACCATTCCATTAAAAGTGACATTATGGGATTTTTGTATTTCTTGTCTTATAAGTAAAACTCCCTGATCCTTTAATTGTTTTTTTAAATTTATGACCTGTGATTTGCTTTGCTGCAGAGAGAGAATAAATTTGCCCTCTAGTTCGTTTGTCTTATCGGGAGCAAAAAGATTTTTACATGAATCTATCAGGTAAAGATAAATATTCATTTCAGGGTCCAATCCTTCGAAGGCAATCAGGCCGTGATTGATATCGAAAATATAGAGGGCAGCTCTTTTTGCTGCGCACTGTTTTATTAGAGCTACAGCATGTTCTCCTGCACATCCGCTTACATGAATAGTAAAATAATAAAATCCAACCGGCAGTTCTTTCAAAGTTTGAATTATTTCTTTTTTTGCTTGGCAATCTTCAATTTTAGTCCATTTTATAGTTAGATCGTATGGATAAATGCTTTCTTCACTATCTAAGTAATTAAATGTGGGAAAAAACTGAAAAATCACTCCTTTTACAGGAACTCCATCATGAAATTTTTTTGCTATAGCATTTAGATCAACTGCTCCATTTTGAGCGTTTTTTAAACACTCTCTGATAAACAATACTGTAGCCCCGTGGCAATAACCCTCTTCATAAAGCTGTATGTTCTTTATATTGTCTTGAAATTCACTGCTTAATAAATTTTTCAAATTGCCGGGTACTGATATTCCAGAGCTTAATTCTCTCTGAGCTGCCGGAGAGGGCTTATTACAGGAGGATGAAAGCAAGATGCCCCAACCTAAATTAGAGGATTTTTCATCAAGGACATGAGGCGGAGTGTTATCTCCCTCCGCAAGAAAATCTTTTAATCTTTGTTCAGAAATAAAATGATACTTGTGTAGTGAAATTCCGCTTGTCATTTTTGCTCTTAATTAGCTTTTTCAAGTGCGATTTTTTCGTAAACAAGCTTTATTATGGTTTTTAAGTTTCTAGGGCTGCCTTTTAATTTATTTTTTTCTTTAATCTCTTCTTTGCATGAAGATAAAAAATCAGCGTTTGCAAAATCAAAAGAACTGCTTTTTTGTTTTTTTAATTGCCTATTAAAAGACCTAAAAGATTTCATGACATATTTCTGTATTTTTTCTGTCTCGGTTAGCTTCTTTGCATATTTTTGGGCTTTTTCTGAGTAGCAATCGGTTTTGTTTTTCTGGAAATATTCCAATACCTTCGGGGGAGTTTTAAAAGTTAAAAATTCATTTTTTTTATTAACTTCGTCCGGGGCTTTTTCCGTTGCAACTCTTTCAAAGACAAGTTTTGCTATTTTTTTTAATTTTGAGGGGCCTTTTTTTAAGTTAAAGGTATCGCAAATCTCTTCTTTGCAGGCTGACAAAAAGGTTTCATCGGAGCAGTCAGGTAAGCACTTCGGCGATTTTTTTAACTTTTCATTAAAAGATTCGAGCAACTGCATTGCTAAAGTTTGAATTTTTTTTACTTTAGTTAAATGTTTTGCGTAACTCTGGGGTTTTTGCTGAGTGCATGAAACTGGATTTTTTTGGAAATATTCATAAACAAGCTTTGAAACTCTAAAATCAGAAAAACCATTATCCTGGGATTCTTGAGGATTTTTTGAGGCTAATTCTTTTGACATTAAGTCAAACATTTCGGTGTGTATGAAAGTATATAAATCCTCACCTTCTAGAGAAGATTTTGCATATAGGCAAAAATTTTTCACAAACTGTTCATCAAACTTTTCTCTATATAGATTTACCACCGATAAATATGTTTGAAGAATATATTTCTTCTCTTTGTCTTTTTCGGACTTTATAAGTTTATGGATATATTCATCGGCAATTTTTAAAAAATCATCCAAAGCTAAATCGGGAGTCTTTTTCCCGCTTGAAACTTTATTCAAAATAACTGTGCATCTTTCTCGAAAACTGAGTTTATTTTTACATTTTGTTTTTGATGTATCGAAATCTTTGTCCACAATATTGACTTGAGCGGGAACGAAAACCGTAGCATTCCAGGAATCAAAAAAATACGAGCCTCTGGCAAATACTACCGATTCAACTTTTGAAGCAGTATTTTTTACTCTTAAACAAGGCAAAGTCGAACTATGCGCTGCGGCATAGGAGCCTTCTTTTTCAATTTTTTTTATTGAATGTGAGCTGTCGGTGCTGCCAATTTGATCGATTGCTTTATTGCAAAATTGAAAAACAATATTTGATTTATAAACCAGGAGTGCCTGTTGTAAAAAAAGTAAAATGCGCGTCTCAAAGTGATTTTTTATATCTTTTTCAATCTTTTTTAAAAGTTGAAGATTAACTTCGGGTTTATTGAGCAATTCTTCAACGTTAGCAGTTTTAATCTTTTTTTTGAGCTTCTCATCATCAAAGGAAGAACCAGTCCATAAAAACTTTGAGGGCACATAAGCAGGCACTATATTTTCAGAAAATTTATGGGGGGAGAGCCTTTCAAAATCATTGCTTAAAGTTGGCCCGAGATATTTCGTGCTTTGGGCATTTTGAGCATTGATAGTTAGAGCCTGATTGTTTGAGCCTAATGCTATAGCTGACATAAAAAATTTCCTGAAAAAATTAAATATAAGTATTTTACATCTCGATTTTGACTATGTAAAGCTTTTTCATGCAACTGTGCTCTCAAAGTAAACTCACCGATAGTAAGGAAAAATTTGAAGATGATTGTAGTGAAAGAGACCTTAAAATAATGAGTATTAAAAAAGCTGGAAGATTTAGAGATTAATAAGACAGTTCAGCCAACTTTTGACCGACATATCAAGAGGTATTTTTATATTGATATATTAAAAATTTAATCTATAAAAAATTTTGTTTATTGCTTTGTAAAAAAAATTAAGGGGACTTAACTATTTACTTTGGAATATTTGTTTTTTTATTTCTTCTAGCTTCCAAAACAATAACGCACAGTCCTGAAAGAATGATTGATATTCCAAAAACCACCGGCATTCTGAAGCAGTGGGCTTCTTTTTTTACCGTTGCTTCTAATGGTCCGATATCTAGAATTTTTTTATGTCTTGTATATGAAATCTGTTCAAATGCAATGCTTGTTATTCCCAAAAGAATTAAAAAGACGCCTATGCCGAATAATATTTTATTTCCCTTCATGATTTACCTTCATTTTTAAAAAGCAAGAGAACAAATCTCTTATAATTTTTTTTATAGATTAAGAATTCTTTTTAGTAAATAGAGAATACAAAAAAATAAAATTGCTTAAAGCAGGAGCTTAAATAGTCCTTGAAAATTCAGGAATAAATAGTTGATATTAAGAAAAGCAAATGCGACTTTGTTCCAATTCTTCTGCCTACCTTCAATTTCTTAAAACTTTTTATGATAAATATTATGAGACTATAGAGCATTTGGCCGCCTTGACAGACGGCCTTGTAGAAATCTTTTTTGCTTATCTGCCTCGTGATTTGTTGAAAGAATTATTATAAGGCATTGATGAATGAGGTCGTTTATTGTTTTCTGGGCGGCCGTTTTTAGCATTGCCAAAATGAGGTCTTTTACCACCATGTCGTGCTTTTTGAATAGGCTCCGGCTTGATTGATGGGTTTGGTTCATAGCCCGGAACAACTGTCTTTGGCAATTCACGCTTGATCAATCGTTCGATGTCTCTAAGAAGTTCATGTTCATCGACGCATACCAGCGAAGTTGCATTTCCTTCGCGGCCTGCGCGGCCGGTACGGCCGATGCGATGCACATAATCTTCAGGCACATTTGGCAGCTCGAAGTTTACAACTTGAGGCAGCTGGTCGATATCTAAGCCTCGCGCTGCAATGTCTGTTGCAACCAGAACCCGTATGCTTCCGTCTTTAAATCTTGCAAGTGCGCTGGTGCGGGCGCTTTGGCTTTTGTTGCCGTGGATTGCAGCTGCACTGATACCATCTTTTTCCAGATGCTGCATCAGGCGGTTAGCTCCGTGTTTCGTGCGCATGAAGACCAGCACCTGCTTCCAGTTCTGTGAATTAATCAGGTGAGAGAGCAGTTTTGACTTGCGTTCGCGATCAACAGGATGTATCTGCTGATTCACAAGTTCTGCCGCAACGTTCTTTTGAGCTATTTCGATTAATATTGGCGAATTCAAAAGCCCATCGGCGAGTTTTTTGATGTCATTTGAGAAGGTCGCTGAAAATAAAAGATTCTGGCGTTTTTTGGGCAGAAGAGAGATGATTTTTTTCACATCATGAATAAAACCCATGTCCAGCATACGGTCAGCCTCATCCAATACTAAGATATCGACATGAGAGAGGTCTACGGTTTTCTGATTGACGTGATCCAGTAAACGGCCGGGTGTGGCCACTAGGATATCGACGCCGTGGCGTAGCTTTTCAATTTGCGGATTAATATTAACCCCTCCGTGGATTATGAGAGATTTTAATGGCAAATTTTTTCCGTAAGTCCTAACGCTTTCGCCCACTTGCGCCGCAAGTTCTCGCGTCGGTGTAAGGATCAGGGCGCGCACAAAGCGGCGTCCCTTGTTTTCCGCTTGCTCGCTTAAAAGATGCAGCAAAGGCAGGGTAAAACCAGCAGTTTTACCGGTGCCGGTTTGGGCGCATCCCATGATATCATGTTTTTTAAGAATAACAGGGATAGCCTGAAGCTGGATCGGGGTGGGTTCTTTATAACCCTGTTTAGAAACAGCTAGAAGAAGTTCGGCCGAAAGACCGAAAGAATCAAATGACATAAATGCTCCAAAAACTGCCTGCATAAGATTGCGCCGATGATCGATCCCAGGCAAAATATTATTAATTTTTTATCTAGGTGAACCGTAAGTGGTATACTTTGATATTGGGGCGCAGACCGAAAATGCACCTTATTAATTATTCAACAAAGGCCTACAAAAAGATGTTCCTTTTTAGGCTGTTTTTATCGAAAAAAGTAAGTGCTAATGATATCACACTATTTGATTATAAATAAGAAATAATAATATTAGTTTTTAGTTCTGGAGCATTTGAGGGTTGATATATTGTTATAATTTTTTTGAAAACTAGATGATTGTATAGCTTGAAGTGTAATTCTTTTCTTGAATATTTCATTCCTTAAGAGCTTCTACAAAGACGAAAGGAAAAGCTATTTTCTGAACTTTTAATTAGGTAAAATTATTCTTACTGGCTACACTTCTTCTTTACTAAAAAAATTTTAAACTAGGCCTGCTGGAAATGAAAAATATAATGCATATCATGCTTATTGGACTCATTTTAATTGTAAAAAATTTGTTCAGTTTTGATTTTCATGATTTTGATCCTTATCAATACAAACTGACTGCAGAAGAGGTAGAGATAAAAATTAAAACCTTTTTGGAAAAGGATCAATCAATCAGTGGCTTTTATCAGCTTACCAAAGATGTCCTCTACATTGGAGATCTGGCTCATCAACAAATTGATTATGAATTGCATTTAAATCACACTTCTCAATCTGTCTTTAAGAAGGGTATTGCACATGACAACAGGGATGCTTACTATGTCAGTTTAGAGAATGTTAGAGTTGCAATAGATCCCGGACATTTTGGAGGAGATCTTGCAGAGATAGAAGGTTGGAATGTAAAAATTCCAGCTGAAAAAACAAATGAAAATCAGCCGATCAGCTTTAATGAAGGAACATTGACATATCTCACTGCAATTGCGCTAAAATCACTGCTGGAGGCTGAAGGGGCTATAGTTTTTATTACACGTCCAGGTATTGGTCAGGGGGCTATTAAAGAGCCTTTTTCCGAGTGGATAGAAAAACATCCTCTGCTTTTAAAAAGTGGTGATTCTTTATCTAAAATTTTTCGCAAATATTATAATCAGGAAGATCTTGCAGCCCGAGCTAAAGACATAAATTCTTTTGCGCCTGATATTACTATTATCATTCATTACAATTCACATCTTACAGATCTAGAAAAAAAACAAAAAGCGCTTCTCACTCAATCTAATTTTAATTTGGTGTTTATTCCAGGAGCTTTTTGCGCAAATGAATTGAATAGAATAGAAGACAGATATGAATTTTTGCGTCTGATAGTAACAGATGATATTGAACAATCTTTGAAACTTAGCCAGCAGATCATCTGTGAATTTGTTGACAAACTAAATGTCCCAATGATCTCTGATGATGAAAAAACTTCTTATATTGACAAAACCTGTTTTATACAGCCGGGTATTTATTCTAGAAATTTAGTTTTAACGCGTTTAGTCCATAGCCCATTATGCTATGGAGAAGCGCTAGTGCAGAATAATGAAAATGAGATTTACAGACTATGGCAGAATGACATTCTAATTGCTGGTCAGCCTTGTCCTAAGCGGGCTTATGAAGTTGCGCAAGCTTATTTTACAGGAATAAAAAACTATTTTAAACTCAAGCGGCATTACAAAAAGCAAGATTAGATAGCGTCTAGTGGTTTTTTCAAAAGCATAATATATGAAAGGAAATTTCCATTTTTAGTTACTAATATTTGAAAATCTTTTGATAAAAATTAATCAGAGCTTGTTTTTTCGTTTATCAATTCAACACGCCCAGTTTTAAGATTATAATAAGCTGCATGCACTTCGATTTTTTTATCCTTAATAAGTTGCTTTATCTTAGGTGAGTTTTCTAAAAGATTTTTCATATTTAAAGCATTGGCCTTAATAGCTTGTTCCAGAACATTATTTGTTTTATTTTTTTTCACCTTCTGTATGGCAGGTTCAATTAATTTGGCTATTTTTTCAATATTGATTTTATTGTTTTGAAGCGCAGCTTCAACAGCTCCGCAATTGTCATGACCCAAAACGAGTATAATTTTTGAATTCAGATAAAGAGCAGAGTAATTAATGCTTTCCAGTTCAATTTGACCTATGACATTTCCAGCTACTCGCACAACAAAGAGATTTCCCAAGCCTTCATCAAAAATTATTTCAGGAGATACTCTAGAGTCCGAACATCCTACAATCACTGCATAAGGAGTATGTTTTGAAGCAATTTCTTTTCTCCTCTCATCAGATCGGTCGGAGTGCTGTGATTTATTATCAACATAGCGCTTGTTTCCTTCTAAAAGACGCTCTAAGGCAGGTTGTGATGTAATTGCAGGTTTTTTTTGTGAACAACTAGAAAAAATGAAAGAAAATAACAAAAATATAAAATAAAAAGACAAAAACAGTTTTTTCATATTACTTTTCACTCATAGGTTTTTTCCTAGACATATAATAGTTCAGTTTTTTTTTCTAATGTATTTTTTCAAGTGGTTATAATGAAACTCAGATTCTAATTCTCGTTAAACATTTTTATACTTTTTTGAAGTTCAACTTCATTTTAGTTAAAAAATGGAATTTTTATAAAATACCAACGTTTGCCAGGTAAATTTAATTTCATGCATGAAAGAATTAATCCAACCAAGAACGCTTTGTTTAAAAGAAAAAAAACTGAAATTTTTTCCGGTTCTAAATTTTGGAGGTGGAGAGATTCTATTTCAGAACTTTTAATTGGGGAAGAGTTGCAAATATTTCTATTTAAATATCTGTTTATGGGTTATATTTTTTTTGAAAAATGTGTGGCAGTTTTTTAACAATTTTATTAAAGGAAGGAAAAATGGATAAAGGATATTCTAAATTCTGTTGTGAAGAAGCAATGAAATGGTATGGCTGGGGATCTCCAGTTGGTCTTAGCATCTTCTTTATAAGCCTTGGAATATGCGCTATTTTAATTCGATTTGTAATCATTGGTTTTTAACAATCTACGATAGTTCTAGAATTATCTCATATAGCTTAGGATGATTCCTGGGATGAAGTTTGCAGAAGATTTATTGTGGCCGTAGCTGTATCTAAGACCTCAGATAAATTTGCAAAGAAATTTCTAAGAGGATTGGGAATCTCTGCATTTTTTGTTTTGATCCGAAAAGCTGTTGTTTTCGCCAGCTGACTCCCTCTTCTTGCGGATTCGAGCAAAATGACAAAGTTAAAAGTTTTTTTCTAGCTTTCTTATAAAGCGTTTTATTTAAAAAGTTTTCTTAAGATGCCATTATCAGATTTTTTACGAAGCTAAAAATGCCGAGGCTGAACCTAGCAACAGTCTTGATAATCTCTTTGAAGGACATTTTTGATTGAGTGTTATCAACGGTTGAAGAAATTTTAACGCTTATATCGCTTGGGGTGTTACTTATCGCTTTAGAGTTTGAGGGGGAGTTTACTGCTGTATCAAGTCTAGATTGCGGCGTTGGACTTTTAAGGGGGAGAGGTGACATTTGTACTTCTGAAAATGAATAGAGAGGCTTAGAACTTGATGTGGAAGTTATTGCTTGAGTTTCTTCAGCATCTTGAAAGATTCTAGAAACATTTCTTGAGGTCTTTTTTGTAACGGAATTAGCTACTGAAGATAAATCAAAAGACGAGAGAGATCTATTATGAGCCTGAGGGGTTGCAGAGAGGCGCGGTAACATTTGTTTTTCTGATGTTGAGAAGCTATAATTAAACTTTAATCTAGTTGGACTTGAGGGTGGCGAGATCAAAGATGACATGGTTGTTGAAGAGGGTGCTGTTTGGGTTATTGAGGAACTTGTAGAGCATTGAGTCGAAGGGATATCCTGTGTAAGCCTTAAAAAGGCTGCAGCGCTGACACGCAGAGCATTTTTGCAGGGGATACTAGATCTTACTATTTGAGAATGAACAGGAGAACACTGAGTAGACGAATCTTCATTTTCGATACAGAAATGCTTTAGCTTTAAAAGATTTTTAAAACTGCCGGGTAAATTTACGTTTGGATTTATCTTATTTTTTGTGGCGTGAAGAGTGGCTAGAGATGTCATTGCTCCAATAGATTCATGCAGATTTGTAAGCTCATTTCCAGATAGATCTAATTCTTCTAGAGCAGTTAGTTTTCCTAAAGCTTCCGGTAACTGTGTTAGCTTGTTGTGTGTAGCTGTAAGGGATTTAAGATTGGTAAGCTTGCCTATAGAATCAGGGATGGTAATTAGCATATTATTGCTTATATCAAGGTATTTAAGACCCGAAAAGTTGGCAATCTCCTTAGGCAAAGAAGAGAGAGAGCCATTTTTTAGGTCTAGAATTGAGATCCGTTTAAGGATTGATTTTTTTTTCTCGATCCATGCTCGAAATTCATTGGCTCTTTTGTGAACTGTATTAAATGAAAAATCTTGCAGCTCATTTGTTAGTTTGTCCTCTTCGGAATCATCGAGGTCAAGTTCGGTACTAGGTCGATGATTATCAAAGATGTGTGTCATCATACTTATTAAATTTCTGTCTTCAATCCAGGTTTTAAGCCTAATTTCAAGGTCATCATTGGAGCGGTTGGTTTGATTTGCATCTAACGTTCTTAAAAAGCGCTGGCCATCAGGCGTAGATTTAATAATTGTTAAATAATTGGCTATCGCTTGAGATGAAGGATTAAGAGCAGTGCATCTATCTTTTAAAGTATTAGCAGGAACTAAAGAAGAAGAGTAATTATTACGAAAGTTATCTATTTCATTTTTTGAAGTTTCTAGGGGGACAGGAAAAGTTGCGCTTGGAAATGATACAGAGGAAGCACTTGATGTAGATGATGCAGATCTCATTTCTGTACCCATAATTATTTCCTCCCAAAATTAACTTTAAAGTTTTGATAAATTTTTTTATGAGATTATTATAAAAACTTCATAGATTTAATGGTATGATATTTTTTAGTTAAATTTTTATTTTACAAAAGATAAGAGTTAAACTTTTATAATATATGCTATTTTTCTACGGATTTTTTTCTCTCTTATTATTATCAATGACTCTTGAAAAATTTTTAAGTTAGTGCAGAATTTAAAATGAAAATGTTTATAAGAAAAAAGCCGGATTTTTGAATCCGGAAATTAGAGAGAGAGGTTATTTCAGAACTTTTCGGTGGAAGAAAGCTCTCAATTCATTTCTTTCACTGAGCGTAAAAAAGTTTGGACGACGGCCGAAAAACGCTCGGGCTGATCATAGGGAAGCCCATGACCCGCTTCAGGAATCTGTGCTATTTTCAAGTGTTGATTGAGCCCAGCAAGTTCTTCGGCCACCTCGTGGGAGACCGCTGAACCAACATCACCTATAACGAGCAGGCTCGGAATATCAAGAGTTTTGATTAGCTGCATGTAGTCGGGGTTCGGGGGTGTCAAAACTTCGAAAGCATGAATGCAAGTTTGAAATCTTGCCTGCGTGAATAATTCAATGACCTCGCGTGAACGACCTCTGTGTCGGACCCGCATTTCAGCCAAAAGATCCTCTTTTGGCCGGCTGAGAACTCGGCGATGTTGATCAGCGACATCACTTTCCTGAACTTCACGCTGGCGTTGTGGCATCAATAAGGTTGGATCGGCCAAAACCAGACCTCGGAGTAGTTTGGGGTTCCGGCTTGCAACAACAGCCGCCGTCATGCCCCACATAGAATGGCCAAGTAGCACCGGTGTATCGAGTTTAAGCGCGTCGATAAGGCCAATGACATCAGCGGCGAGGTTGTCATAGCGGTAGCCATGGTCCGGAGCGCTGGAATTCCCATGGCCCCGACATCCGGCATGATAACGTCGTAATCATTCTCTAGCGCCCGTGCCAAAGGAGTCCAGCACGCTCCATTCAACATAAGCCCATGCAGCAGAACAACAGGGAGTTTGTCTCCACCGGTTCTAAGGTAGTGCACGTCAATTCCATTTGTTTTACAGATCCCCGTTGTCCAGCCAGTCATTACTCCCTCTATCAATTAAGACTTGGTTTATGGGAAAAATATAACATTTGTTTTCTAACTTAATTCCTTTCTTTCCTATTTTTCAACTTAAATTGAAGTTGAAGAAAGATTCTATGCAGATTGGACATTTCCCCAAAATCGATGGGACGAAGTCAGATGCCGATGGCGGGAGTATAAAGACGGGTTCCTCTTTGGAGTGTGCGGACAATAGAGAAGGAGGGGATTTTTCCCGACCTTTGGTATTTTGGAGGAGGAGAGATGCTATTTCAGAACTTTTCGATGGGATAAAATAAATTATGAGTTTAATTTTATTTGCAAATTTTATGTTAAAAAATTAGTGGCGATCAATATTATTAAATCATAATCAAGTAGGGAATGTTAAAAATGGCTGAATTTTCTAAGAAGGACATATTTGTTAATAATCTAAAATTACACAGCGAAGCTTTTGGAAAATCTTCAAATCCTGCTTGCATTCTTATTGCCCCAAAAATGTCCACGGCGAGATTTTGGACTGATGCTTTTTGCCAATACCTTGCGGGTCAAGGTTTTTTCGCTATTCGCTACGATCATCGTGATGTGGGAGAGTCTTCTGAAATAGACTGGCAAAAAGCGCCTTATACCATGTCAGATCTTGCCCATGATGCTATCTTAGTCATGGAAGGCTATGGTGTAAAAAAAGCTCATTTTGTTGGAGACTCAATGGGAGGATGGATTTGTCAGAGAGTGGGAGTCGATTATCCTGAAAGAGTACTTAGCCTTATTATTATCTCTGCAGGACCTATCGAAGTAACGAAAGAATGGACTATTCCTATTACAGAACAAGAACAAAAAATTCTTGATAATACTTCAAAGATTTTTCTTTCATGCAAAGATGGAAAAACTTTAGAAGAAACTGTTCAAAATTATTTACCTGCTTGGCGTCATTTAAATGCTGAATATCCACTAGATGAAGAGTTAGCAAAAAATTTCACAATAGATTTATTGACCCGTACAAAAAATAAAAATGCAGGAAAAAATCATGACTTAATGATGAGCGATTTTCTTTCTAAGATAAAGAGGTTAGATGTTCTTCAAAAAATTGACAGGCCTACTCTTGTTATTCATGGAGATAAAGATCCAGTAGTTCTGTTAAGGCATGGTAAATCTGTAGCTGATGAAATTACGAAATCAAAATTTGTTATGATAAAAGGCATGGGGCATGCGTTTTTAAACAGAATCCTAGAAGAAAAAATTGCGAGACTAGTGGTAGAACATTTAAAAAAAGCATCAAATACTTAAAAAAAAAGAGTTTATTAAGCCAAACTGATTTTAAGATGTTTTCCTAAGACTTGTGCTGCTTTTGCAAAAGTTTGCAAAGTTGAAGGACATTCTGGATCTAAAATTCGATCAACAGCTGAACGGCTTGTTTCTAACCTAGTTGCAAATTCGGATTTGTCTATTTTTTGTTTTTTCATTTCTTTTTCTAATTGATAGACAAAAACTCTTTTAGCTGCAACCGCTGTTGTTTCTTCTAATAGATTTTCTTCTTTAAGAAAATCATCAAAGTTGGAACCAATATGTTTTTTCATGCTTTACCTCAGTGTTTTTGCTCTTTTTAGAGCAATTTCTAAATCTTGAGAAGGCATTCTTAATAAAGCCATGTAGAAGTACCATTTTCATGCATTTTAAATACTATCCTGGCAATGCCGTTTTTAAAATTACTTCTTGCTTCCCAAATTCCCCGGCCTAGGTTTTTAACGAGCGGCATACCTAAAGGCCAGCCCATTTCAATTGTTTTTATATCTTCTCCAATTATTTTCTTTTGGTGTTTAGTTAGAGATTTAAGCCAATCTCTAACTGGTTCTTTACCGGTTACTTCTTTCCAAAAGACGACAGAAACAATTTTTTTAGGAGGAAGATCAGTCATAATACTGTTCTCGATTTATTGTAATTGTATCAATTTTGGTACATTCAAACAAGAGAAATTCTAAAAAAAATTGATTAAATAAAGTGATAAGATGTTCAAATTTATATTTAATTATTTTAAAATGAGAAGGAAGAAATGTAGCAAAAAAAAAGGGTTTCAGAACTTTCTGAAACCCTATCATCAATTGGAGGTGGAGAGAATCGAACTCTCGTCCTTAGCAAACGCCATATTAACGACTACATGCTTATCATCTTTTTCTTAATCAACTCCTGCGAAAGATGCGAACGCATGGAAAGTTGGTTCATAGTTCTATATCTTAGGAAACCCCTGGAACTACGAAAAAGGAGGAAATCCAGTGTCTAGATATATAACGGTAGACATCTAAAACTCTAGATAAATTCTAGGCTACCGGCAATTTAAGACTGTTAGGTCCTAAGCTGCTTCCTGTAATTGTACAGTATCATTTAATTGTTTTCGGCTTTTTAAGAGGCCAGCCGAAACCTCTGCATGCCATCAATATTTTGCTTCTAAGTCGAAACCTTAACACCCCCGTGTGTATTATAACATTTTTTTCATTTTCCTGGCAAATTAACCCAAATCTCTAAAAATCAAGAGATTAAATTGATTAAAGGCTAGATTTTTAGTAAATATCAACTATTTTAGCAATTTTTCTTTTAAGAAGATAGGAAAGGTTAATTTTTCTGCTGTATAAAACTATAAACTTGAGCTAACATATATTTTATAAAAATGGACCTTTAACATTTTGGCTAAAGTATGTTTAATGTAAAAAATGAGACTATCCCTAAACGAGAAGAAAAAATATTAGACTTTTGGGAAAAAGAAAAAATTTTTGAAAAATCGGTCGATTTAAGAGAGGGCGGTACTCTATTTTCTTTCTATGACGGGCCTCCTTTTGCAACAGGGCTTCCCCATTATGGACATATTCTAGCCGGAACAATAAAGGACGTCGTTCCTAGATACAAAACAATGAAGGGCTATTATGTTCCGAGACGTTTTGGCTGGGACTGCCACGGACTTCCTGTAGAAAACGAGATTGAAAAAGCGAAAGAATTATCCGGGTCTGCTTCAATTGAAGAATTCGGAATTGCCAATTTTAATGAAGAATGCCGCAGCATCGTTTTAAGATATACCGGCGAATGGAAAAAAACCGTAGAGAGATTTGGCAGGTGGGTTGATTTTTCCAATACTTACCGCACTATGGACAAATCTTTTATGGAATCTGTCTGGTGGGTGTTCAAACAGCTTTGGGACAAGGGGCTCGTTTATGAAGGATTTAAGGTTATGCCTTTTTCCGCTCAGCTTGGAACTCCATTGTCTAATTTTGAAGCGAATTTGAACTATAAAGATGTTGATGATCCTTCAATCACAGTAGCATTTGAGCTTTTGGAAGAGCCAAATTGCTTTTTTCTGGCATGGACAACAACTCCCTGGACTCTTGTTTCCAATTTAGCGTTGACTGTGGGCTCCGATTTGGATTACGTAAAAATCAAAGATAAGGCTTCTAACAGAAATTATTTTATTGGCAAAGCAAGGCTTAGCCAATATTTTAAAGACGAAAATGCTTATGAAATCATTTCTTATTGCAAGGGAAAAGATTTAATTGGCAAAACATATGCTCCGCTTTTTCCTTATTTTGCTGATAAAAGGACTGAAGGCGCTTTTAGAGTGATCGGTGATGATTTTGTTTCTGTCGAAGAGGGAACTGGAATTGTACACACTGCCCCGGCTTTTGGAGAGGTAGACTTCTATGCATGTAAAAATGCCAAGATAGAACTTGTTTGCCCTGTAGATAATAACGGAAGATTTACTAATGAAGTGCCGGATTTTGAAGGACAGCTTGTTAAAGATACCGACAAACAGATCATAAGGATTTTGAAAGAAAAAGGCCATATCGTTCACCATGGTCAAATTCGCCACAGATACCCCTTTTGCTGGCGCTCCGATACTCCATTAATTTATAAAGCAGTGAGCACATGGTTTGTTGCTGTTGAAAAAATTAAAGAAGATTTAATTGAGGCGAACAAAAAAATTCATTGGGTCCCGGACCATTTAAAACTTGGAAGATTTGGCAACTGGCTGGAAAATGCGAGAGATTGGGCAATTAGCCGCAACAGATATTGGGGCTGTCCAATTCCAATCTGGAGAAACGAGAATGGAGATACTCTGATTATAAGCAGTATCGAGGAGCTTGAAGAAAAAACAGGCGAGAAAGTTACTGACCTCCACCGCCATTTTATCGATCACTTGTCTTTCAAGGTCGGAAAAGAAACTTATACACGAATCCCTGAAGTGTTCGACTGCTGGTTTGAGTCCGGTTCTATGCCTTATGCCCAAAACCATTATCCTTTTGAAAACAAGAAGTCTACAGAAGAAGGCTTTCCTGCAGATTTCATAGCTGAAGGGCTGGATCAGACAAGAGGCTGGTTTTATACTTTAAATGTTCTTTCTACTGCTATTTTCAACGAACCGGCTTTTAAAAACGTTATTGTTAACGGTATTATTTTAGCCCAGGACGGCACTAAGATGTCCAAAAGGCTAAAAAATTATCCCGAGCCAACCGAGATGATAGACCGCTATGGCGCTGACGCTATCAGACTGTATATGCTCCATAGCCCTGCTGTAAGAGCGGAAGATCTTTCTTTTACTGCCGGGGGCGTTGAGCTGGTTTTAAGACAGGTTTTAATTCCTTTTTGGAACAGTTTCTGCTTTTTGTCCACTTACGCCAGAATATATAACTGGAAGCCTTCTAAAAAAGAAGGAAGATCCAACAATATAGACAAATGGATAATATCTCTTTTGCAGAAACTAATTCTAAATGTAGAAACTGCGTTGGATAATTATGAGCTGGACAAAGCAATAGATCCTATTGTCTCTTTTGTCGATCAGCTTACCAACTGGTACATACGCCGTTCCAGGACAAGATTTTGGTCGGACGAAGATACTCAGGACAGAAGAGAAGCCTTTGAAACCTTGTATGAAGTATTGTTAACTATGTCCAAAGTTGCGGCTCCTTTCGTGCCGTTTATTGCCGAAGGCGTCTATCAGGAGCTCAAGACCTCTGATATGAAAGAATCAGTTCATCTATGCGACTTTCCTAAAGTCAATGCTAAATTAAGAGATGAAAATTTAGAAAAAGAAATGGACTTTGTTCAAAGGGTTGTAAGTATTGGACATGCTCTTAGAAAAGAACAAAAAATCAAAGTCCGTCAGCCGCTTTCAAAAGCCCATATTGTAGCGTCGAATGAAGAAATTTTAAACATTCTAGAAAAACAAAATGAATTGATTAAAGAAGAGCTTAATGTTAAGGAATTAAATTTTCATAAGAATGAAGAAAAATTTGTGGAACTTTCTGTTAAGCCCAACTTCAGGGTCCTTGGCAAAAAAGTTGGAAAAGACATGCCGCAAGTCCAAAAAATGATTTTGGAATTTTCGCAGCACGATCTTAATAATTTAAGAAAAGGCAAAAGCGTCATTGTAAAAGTCGGCAAAGAATCCTTCGAGATAACATCTGAAGATGTTGAAGTTAACCGAAAGTCTAAAGAAGGAATCATAGCAGGAAATGATCAGGACCTTGCAATTGCGCTAGATGTCCATTTGACTGAAGAACTTCTTTCAGAAGGCCTCGCGAGGGAAATAGTTAATAAGATCAACACAATGAGAAAAGAGCATGATTTTGAGATAACCGATCGCATTAATGTGATTTTTGACACAACTGAAAGAGTGAGAAAGTGTTTTGAAAAACATCAGGATTACATTATGAGTGAAGTATTGGCCCTTAATGTGAAATTTGGAAAATGCTCGGGCACTGAGCTGGATTTAAATGGCGAGATGACTACTATTTCAATTGAAAAGGCTAGATAACTTTATTAATTACAAAGCCAACTTGGACTGACAAAGACGTAAAAAATAATTTGTATATATTTTACTTTTTATATACAAAAAATTTTATTAAAGATTTAGATGTTCTTATCATCGCGCATTGCAAATTATGCGGAAGCCGCGGGCTCCGGCTCGTGGCACGTTTTTTTTAAGAGCACATATGTATCGCCAACGTGTATCTTGTTTTATCTGATTAATTTGGTTTCGAGAAAAACTCTGAAATAGCATCTCTCCACCTCCAATATGCTAGGTTTCAGAACATGGCGTTTTTTTATTAGAAAATTCTCTATTTTTAAAAAGTAAAAAAAAATCTATACAAAAAAAATCTTCTCTAGTATTAATAGGAAGATTTTTTAAATTTTACTTTGGAGATTTTTTATGAAAAGAAAAATAGTTAATCCAAATCCTCAAGAAAAAAAAATGAAGCAGATGGAAGAGAAAATCTACGATCATGAAGTTAAAGAACAGATAATAAAAGCCGAAGAAGAAATCGAAGATAAGAAAAATAAGAATTTTAAGAGAAAAACTTTCTAATTTGTTTTCTTAGAAAACTAGAAAATCAGAATAAAATTTTAAATTGGTAAAATAAAAAAGCCGCTTATTTAAAGCGGCTTTTTTATTTACTCTGTTTTTGAATCTTAGGAAATTAAAGAGCGGTTTCTTCTATAATAGATGTAAAAACCTAAAATAGTGATAAACGCCAAAGAAAAGACTACCATTTTCGGTAAAACTATCCATGGATAGGATGGCTGGAATATTTTTCCGAAACGATCCCCGGGAGGCCAGTAGATGAAACTTGCGGAGCCTCTTAAATTATCCTGAGGTACAAATCCCCAATCTCTGCTGTCGCTGCTGACTGCGTGATTGTCTCCGAGCGTTAAGTAATGATTATCAGGAATCCTTAGACCGTATCTGTAAATGGTTTTTTTGTCTATTTGACCATTTACAATCGGAGACTTGCTATCAATAAAAGGAAGGAGTTGTTTTTTTTCAAATTCAACAAAAGCTTTTAAAACAGGGTCGTCTTTTTGAAAGATATCGCTTCCTAAAAGATATAGCCCTCCGTCTCTGAAATAGCAGTAGCGGGAAGGCCTTATATTTTGAGACTTGTCAGTCGGCAGGAAGAGATTGTTCATTTCTATGCCAAGGTTGTAGAAAAAGGCAATTCTTTCCAAAGAGTTGTTGTAAATAGGATGTGTAGGCGGAAGCTTTGAGGTAATGCCTAAGAAATTTACACTGTAGGCAACTCCGTTTTGAAACTCATAACATCCGTTTGGAAGATCGAGCTTTGGCAAAAAGGGAGCGTATTTTTTTTCAGAAGTATCAATTCCAATCCTGTAAGCCGAACCGTTTTTAACTACGAAGCGGGAAGTGTAAATATTTTTGAAAATATTTTTCATATGAGCTTCATCTAAAGGCAGAAGCGAAATGACGCTTGCCAGAGACGGTTTGAACCTTCCGTAAAAGTCTTTTTCAAATTCCATTTTTTTTATGTAAGGATGATGCTGAAGCTCCAGATAATAAGGGGCGTTCTGAGTGTAGGAGTATTTTAAAAGCCCCCAGTCCTGAGCCTGCTTGTTAGTAATTATTCTTGCCATAGCGTAGTTCTTAAAGCCCCAGATATCGTAATAATTCTGAGCATCAAAATCTTTTGCAAAAGGAGGCTCTTTATTTGTAAGCAGTTTGCTGTTCCCGTTAGAAAAAGAGAGCTTGGCCACGGGAGTGTTCATCTGAGAGATAATTAGATCGTTGGAGCTGCCATAGGATACATAAGACTGTTTTCCGTCAAAGCGGATAAATGGAATGTGCTCAATATCTGTAAACCATTTTTCATTTTCATATTCTTTGATTTCTTTTCCTTCTTTATCAAGGCCGTATAGCTTTCCGCCGTAAAAGTAAATAGTGTCTCCCGGCTTGGCTATCAATCTTTTAATGAACTGTTTTTTCCCAGGAAAAATATAAAAATACATATGGTCGCTATTTGGGACGTCCATATTGGCGGTAGTCAAAATGACAACATCGCCCCTTTTTAATAAATTGGAGTCGAAATAAAAATGGCCTGTTCTGGTTGGTTTATTAATAGAAAAGTCGGTTTTTGAAACAATTAGAAAATCTTTTTCTTTTAAGGTAGGCCGCATAGAGCCTGAAGGGATGGTGTAATTTTCAAACCACATCTGCCTTACAAAAGTGGCTATGATCAAAGCAATTGCCAGTGTGACAAAAAAATCTACGAATTTTTCAAGGGGAGATTTTTTCAGATATTTATCAAAAAGCAGTTCCACTTCGAGCGTAAGAGTTCGTGCCTTAGGAAGATCTTTTTCTGATATGGAATGCTCTAAGGATTTTATTTTACTCTCAATTTCGCCCTTAACATTTTCAGATAATTTTTTCTTTTTTTTATTATACCATTTAATAGCATGAAACAGCACTTTCTTGCATTTGCGAAGACTATATTTTTTTTGGAACATACACATCCTAATTTTTTTATAAAGTGTATCTGACAAAAAATAATAAAATCAATGCCAAACAGCAATTAACAAAGGAGGTTGAAAATTATTTTATTAAATAAAATTAACTTAATAATACGAAAATTAAAAAAGATACGTAAACTATTGGGATTTTCTCTCTTTCCTTAGTTTTTGATTATAGTAGGAGCTTAAGTTAGATATTTTACGTTAGATACCTCATAAATATAAATTTAATGAGAACTTTCATGAGAAATTTTTTAATTTAGCAGCACAAAAAACCATCTGTTTTTGATGTTGGATGGTAGATTTTATTTCAAAGTTTCAAATTTTTTTTTAAACGCATCGAGAATACGTAAATAATTAACCTTTTGATAATCAAATTCATTTTTTTTTAATTAAATGATATAACTCGCACTTTATTTTTTAATTGAGAAACATTTATGTCGGTTAGTTCATCATGCGCAGTAACAACTACAGCAATATCTCAAGCAGCATCCTGTTCAATTTCATTTTCATCCACATCAGCTGCAAGCAGCTTCAACGCCTCCTCTTCGAATTCGATTGCGTCATATAGTTTTCAGTCTAGATGCTCAATTTCTTCTTCTTCGAATTATTCTACATATCAACATCTATCTTCCAGCTCTTCTTCTAACAGTCCCTCTATCCTCCAAATACTAGGACTGTTTACCGAACAGGTATTGTCTTACCCCCAGATAAAAGAAATATTTTTTAAATTTTCTCAAAATCTAAATAATGATCAAATAGCTCAGCTGATTATACTTTTTGCTAAAACAAATAAAGAAGAAGCTATGAAGCTTTTTTTTCTTACTGCTTCTAAGTTCAATTACCTGCAGCTTATAGCTGTAGGTGAAAAACTATTTATAAAGGAGGAAATTGATAAAAAATACACTGAATACATGATCTTCGAGGGTAAAATTCTTTATGCAAAAAATCATCCCGTCAAATCAAAATTCTTATTAATGTGTTGTTGCAATATGAATGATTTTTTTTTAAAATATGCTCAAGATCATTCAAATGCGGAAGAAAAAAATACAGTCGAAGCGTGGGCAGTTTCGGTGCTCCTTGTAAAATATATTAAGAGCAAGAAAACAAGCACTCATTTCCGGTAAAAAAATTAAAAACAAGAAATTTTTCATAAAATACTAAAAATCAAGAATTCGTTGCACTGCTTTAAGCCTTCTTGTTTTAACGGACTTTTCAACAACAGTTATTAGTAAAATCCATGCCAAATAAAGAAACTCATTGAAGTGTGGAAAACTTGTTTATAACTTATGCTAAAAACTAGAAAATCAAAAAGATAGCCTTTTAGAATAAAGATCGTTCTCTCTTGCTGTAAGTTGTTTAAAGTAAGCTTTTTGTAAAAATTGTCCAAAATTTAAAAAAATTAAAACTGATCTAAAAAATTAAAAAATAGGGCATGTTCTTAAAGCACTTATTATGAGGATCTTCGATGAGAAAGGGACTTATCAAAGTGCCTTAAGTGAAAATTCTTTCTTTTTATATCTTCATGTTAGCAATTAATAAAGAATCTTTGTTCATAACTTAACCATTTTTGTTAAGATTCTGCAAAAATCGAAGAAATTTATCTTCTTATAAACAAGGGAGATAAAAGAAAATGAAGATTAATTTTTGGGAAATGTTTTTAAAGAAACGAGACTTTTTCCGGAGTCGATAATTTTCAACATTATATCAAGAGGCCCGGTGGTCACCTGAATCCAGAAGGGAAAGGGAAAGGTTCCATTCTTATCAAAATATAAATCTAAAATTTTTCCAGAAAGGTCGCTGTCGTCTTTAGGCCAAAAGGTTTGAAAAACAATAAAATCTGTTTTTTTTGCCATACCGTCAACAATCATTGGGGGATTCCAAATAGCTCTATGGTCTTTGTCTTCATTTAAGGGAGCTGGGCCGATTTTTTTTCTTCTCTCTTCGGATATTGAGGTAAGAGGAAGCGTTAAAAGCCTGGTTAAAAAATTATCCTGGTCCGACGCGCCAAGATAGCAGTCTCTTGATATGGAATAGCATTTTATTAATTTATTTTTTTCCAGATCAATTTCATAAATATTCCAGGCCAAATTTCCAGGAGCATCCTGCAAGACCCATTTTCGCCAGGGGAGGGTTTTCTTATCTTTTGGCAACGATATCTCTGCTATTTGAATTGAGTTTTTATTAATATCCTGTATTAGCAGAAGGGAATAAATGTTGTTTTGCAATGTGACAATGAAATCGCCTTTTTCGGCTTTGAGCAGACGATCTTTTAATGTCGTTGAAAACAAAGAAGAAGTAATTAAGATAAAAAATAAAAAAATTTTTAATATTTTATACATTATTTATTCCTATTTGATCTTAAATATCATAATACTAAGGTCAATAATGGGAAAGTTTTTTAGGTGAATTTTTTCTTTATTTTTTTTTGATGAAAGCTTAATAAATATATACAAGGATTTTTTGAGGGCCCTATGATTTTTTTCAAAAGATTAGTTTTTTTAATAACTGTATTTAGTTTCATAAGCATTTATGCAGAAGATTGGAAAAAAGAGCTTGGCGAGATCGATAGAGAAATAGAATATTTGCAAGATTTGAAAATCGGGTTGGAAGGAAGGGCGACTAGATATGAAAATAAAGCTCAAAGGTTTCAGTTTAACAGCGACAAGCTTGTTGAATCAAAAAGATTATGGCAAATGGCGGAACAGAATCGAAAGGCTGCAGCAGATATTCAGGCGCAGATTGATTTGAAGAAAGAAGAAAGGGATAAACTGCTGGAAAGGCATTCTAATAAATAGTTTTAAGATTTTGTATTTTGATCGATAGCATCAAGTGCATCTTTTTTTAAAAGCCCTTCTACTTCAATTTTTTTTATCTGCGATTTTTCGCCTTTTATTATTTTTATTTTTGATTTTGCAATTTTAAAAATGCCCGATAAAAAAGCAATCAGTTCTTTATTTGCCTTGTTTCTTTCGGGAGCTTTTTGGATGCGGATTTTTAATTTATCATTTTCAAATCCCACGATCTGGTTTTTAGAGGCGTTGGGAATGATTTTTACTTCAAAACAGATTCCAGTGGAAGTTTCTTGTAACATTTGATTATACTTTTTTCTTTGAGTCTACTTTTTTATTTTTTTTTAACAAATATGTATTTTTTAAAAATTATTTTTCTTAGCTTATTAATTGTTTTGGGTGCTGCTGTTATTGTTTTTCAGCCGGCCCCTAAAACTGTATATTTTTTCCCGGGCTTTTTTGATATCAAAGATACTCCTGAAGTTTTTTTCTATGGCGAGAATCTATCGCAAAAATGCAGGGAAAAAGGATTTAAGCTAAAAGTAACAAGAAATCTCAAAAATTTGAAAGATGTCCGCAAAATAATTATTTTTGATCTAGAAGGATTCAACAAAAAAGAATTATCTAAGTATCATGAAAGCAAGCTGGTGTTATTTCTCTTTGAGCCGCCGACTACAGTTCCAAAGAACTTCAAGAAAAAGAACCATAAATACTTCTCTAAGATTTTTACTTGGGACGATTCACTAATCGACGGGAAAAAATATTTCAAGTTTTACTATCCCGAGCTTCAAGCTATCAAAAAAGATATAAAACCGTTTCCAGAAAAAAAATTGATTACAATGATTGCCCGAAACAAGGCGTCAAAAAATACAAATGAGCTTTATAGCAGGCGAATCGAAACCATACGCTTTTTTGAAAAAGCATTGCCGGAAGATTTTGATTTTTACGGAGAAGGATGGGATCAGGCCGGTTTTGTTACTTATAAAGGACGCATAGGCTCGAAGGAAATCTTAAGAAATTACAAATTTGTTTTTTGTTATGAAAATACCCAAAAAATACAGGGATATATAACCGAGAAAATTTTTGATTCTTTTTCTTTTGGCTGCGTGCCTGTTTATTTAGGGGCTGAAAATATTGAAAAGTACATACCGGAAAACTGTTTCATTGATCTAAGAGAGTTTCAAAACTATTCAGAACTATTGAAGTTTCTAAAAAATATCAGCGAAGAAGAATACGAAAAGTATTTAAAGGCCATAAAATCTTTTATCAAAAGCTCTGAGGCGGAGAACTTTTCTCCTTCACATTTTATTAAGGTATTTGACCAGGCTATCGAATAATATCTGTTTTTTTAAACAAGTAATTATCAAGTTCTTAAATTAAATAAAAATTATATTATAAATATTTCCGCGGGCTAAAAAATTTCTCTTTGATGTTTTTTTTCTTTCCAAATAAAAAAAAATGTATATTTTGGGTTTTTTAAAATAAAAAAGAGGATGGTGTGTTTTTTTAAGAATTGTTAAGGGAAAAAACATTAGAATTTTCTCTTAGAGCTATTTTCAGAAAATAAATAAAGTTTTCTTAGATGCTGAAAAATTCAAAAAAATTCTTTAAAAAAAAGACTAGAAACGCTATTCTTCTGTAGTTTTATGTAAAAGTGGTTATCGCTAAAAATCACTGAAATAAAAAAATAACCCAGGGCTTTATTGTGCAAAGATGGAGAGACGAGCTTGTTGGAAAGCTTCAAGTGTTAAACACTCAAAATATTCAAATTCTTTCAGACGATCATTTAAACCAGTTTATTTCCATAATGGAAAATCATCCGGTATTAAAAGGAATCTATTCTGAATCAGTGGGGCTATGGGAAGGATACTCTTTAAGGCGCCATACTTTAATGGTTTTAAAGCAGTATATGAAATATTTCGGCTCTAGAAATTTGCCCCAAATAGATAAAGAACCTTTTTTTATTATTTTAGCTCTTCATGACATAGGCAAGCCTTTGGCAATTTCCAAAGGAGATAAAAACCTTCAGCATTTTTATACTAAAAAGATTATCAAGGATGTAATGGTCCACCTTCCATTTGACCTGAAAAATTACATCTCTTTGGTAGATGGAGATCCTATCGGAGAGTATTTCAAGGGCAGGGATATAGATGAAACTATTGATCAGATTGGAAAAATGTCGAAGGCCTCTTCTTTTGAAAAACATCTCTTTTTTGAGCTCTTGATGACCTATTATCAGTCTGATGCAGGCAGTTATACCAAAGATGCAGGGGGAGAGCCGTCTTTGGAGTTCCTTTTCCGTAATTTTGAGTTTAACGAAAGCAAAAAAAGACTTTGGTTTGCCCCGTATTATGAAAATCTTTTCGAAAAATTAGAGAAAAATTTTATTCTTAAAAAATAAAAGTTTTTTAATCATTTTTTAAAAATGAGATCCAAAACGACAATTGCTTTTTCTTTGTAAATAAATAATTTTTTCATTCTTGATCTACTTTTAAATGGTTTCTTAAGCCATTTTTTTTGTTAATTAAATTTTTGCTTCATTCTTATTTAAATATTTAATTATATATAATTTAAATTTTTATTTTACATGAGCTATTTATTTTATTTTAATATTTGACTTTGTTTATAAGAATTGATTAAATAATATTTACTTTATTTTATTAAAATCGTGTTTTATTAACTTTTTTTCATTTTATTAATTAAAAATTTAATTTACAAAATTAGAGAAATTTATATGAGTATTCATTTTTCATCAAAAGAAGTAGAGAATATTTTTCAAGGAGAAGATGCAAGTTCTTCACATATCGAAAATGCTATGAGTAATATCCCCAATGTTCAAAGCAGCTCTTCATCAGAAAGAAATAGCTTTGTTTTTTCATCTTCAGTGTCTTCTTTATCTTCATCTCCTTTATCTTTAGAAAGAGCATTACCTTTCGGCACACCGCAATCCGCTACATCTTTTTCTTCATTGAGCAGCTCAAATTTTTCGACCCCTTTTTCTTTAACGACCGCCTCTCCATTATTTCAACCTGATAACAATAGTCCGTCTTCATTGAAATCTGAACATTCTTCAGTTTCGATTTCTACAGAAATGTCTCTCGAAGTAGCTTTAAATTCTTTGGCCCAAGCAAATGATTCTATGAGTCCGGCTTCTTCTTCTATTCCGTCTTTTTCAAGAACCCCTCTTGTCAGCTGTTCATCAAGTGCAGTTTCGAGCGTTAGTAAAGTTTTTGGTAAAGCTGTTTCATCCCTAAATACTCCTACAAGATCTTCCTCTTCCTCATCTTTTGAAAATACGCCGACCCGCACTCCGACAAAAGCAGAATTTATAGAAATATCAAACGCCCATAGCCCTGCTGAATACCATAAAGCCGAGCTGTTCAATAAACCTTTAGAACAGATAGAGCGGCCTGTTCGGCTGGCGATAACTAAAAAGAGAAAACAGGAAGAAAAAGTTATAAAGAAAGGAGGAACTCCCGTTCCTTTTACACTTGCGTCACCATCAATCAGAAGTGATATTATTCAAATGAGAAAAGGCAATGTCAGAATAAAAGAGAAGCACAAAGAAAAAATTCTTGTGTCGCCGACTGGAAATGAATTTGGATTGCATAAAGTTTCTCAAGGCTCCCACAGCACAATGTACCCTATTAAAGGCCCCGGGTGCATTCCAACAGATGGCGTTAAGAAAGTTTCGGAGCTGCAGCAAAGATTTTTTGCTAAGAAAAAAGCGGGAACTCTTTCTAAAAGCATTACATTTAAAGAATTTCTCCGCAGCGAGACTAATAATAGCGCAAGCGCAACCGGCTCTCCGAGCGCGAAAACAAAAAAAAGAAAATTAGTACCACGGGATCTTACCGGAGAGTTCAATGCAATTGATAGTAGTTCAGAGGTAGCTTCATCTTTAAATTTTGCCCCTTCGTCTAATACGGCTTTGGCAAGTTTAACAAGTTCTTTTTCAGTTACTTCTTTGGCATTAACTTCTTTGACTCTAACCCCTCCAACCTCTACAAGCTCTCCCTCTGTTCTATCTACTTCTGCTTGTTTAGCTACAATGCCCGGCTTATCTCTTTCATCTTCGAAAGCAAATACAAGTTCTAATTCTGCTAAAAGTTAAAAAAACAAAATTATCAAATTCAATAATTAGTAAAAAAACCACTCCGATCTGGAGTGGTTTTTTACTTTAAACATTTATCGATTATAAGCTCTGAGAGGCTTTTAAAGAAAACGCTGCCGCTATTGAATAAGTCCAGTTTTAATTCTCAACTTTTAAAGTATCTTTTATTTTAAAAGATAAGAAAATAGCTATTATAATACACGCCGGAATGATCATGAAAACTGTCTGGAAATTCTTCTCTGAATAGATGCGCACATTGTCTATAGTAGTTCCCGACCATACTGAATCTAATAATACTCCGATCAGGGGCTGTAAAATTAGTCCGCCGAGCATTACTAAAAAATTTACAAAAGCTAAAGAAGTTGCTGCAACGTTATGCGGATTGATTTCCCTGCTGATTGCAAAACAGATAACTTGAGCGCTTGATAAGAAACCGTATAAGAATAATAAAAATAAAAGCATTTCAAAAGGGAAGGCAAATGGTTTTAAAATAATTATCAGCACAATAAAAAAAGATAGAAAGCTGCCTACGATCAGAGGGCTTTTTCGGCTTTTAATATGATCGGAAAGCCATCCGCTGATAGGACCTCCTATAAGCCAGCCAAGAAAGATCATGGAGCAGGCAATACTTGCCTTTGAAGGAGTGATGGAATAGACCGTTTCTAGAAATTTAATGCCCCAAAGCTCGGCAAAAGCTGCTAAGGAAAGATAAAGACCGTTAGCAATTATTCCGCAATACCACATCTGTTTGTTTCTTACCATCTGCTTGAGGCCAAGAAAAGTGTTCGCAAAGCTGGTAGAAGATTTTACTGAAGAAAGTCTTGATTGAGGATTATCGTGAACGAATAAAAATATTATAGGGATCAATAGAACGCCGGCCCAGGTGCCTAAATGCTGTGTATTTCTCCAGCCGATTTTATGAATTAATGATGTAAGGGCAATATCTCCAAACATTCCGCCGACCATGCCTAAAGTTGTTGTCAGTCCAACGAAGAAAGCAAAATGATGTTTTGGAAGCCACTCGGCTCCTAATTTTAAAACGCCGACAAAGGCAAATGAGCTGCCAAGGCCCATTAGAAATCTGGCCGATGATGCCAGAAATACTGACTCTGAAATACCGAAAAGAAAACTTCCCAAAGTACAGGCGACCGCACCGAGCCCGATCATTAATTTGGAACCATATCGGTCAATTAATACCCCGACGCCCAGCTGCATGGGCGTATATGCATAGTAATAGAAAACGGAAATCATGCCAAAACCGGTAGCAGCTACGCTGAACTGTCTCATCAATTCATTCACCATGACGCTCGGTTCCATTCGCAAAAGATATTCGTAGCAGTAGAATAAAGCTCCAATCAGACAGATTATCCAGCCAATTAGATGAGAATTTTTTTTAGCAGGCATAAACACCCTTGTTTTGTAATTTTATTTCATTTTAGCCAAGCAAGTTAATTTTTCAGAAGAGTAAAGTTTTCTTATAAAAATTAAAATATAAGATATTTATTTTCTTAAACTTAAAAATAAATTTTAAGAACTTAATTTATGTTTTTTCTTCTTTGGTGCTTTTCTATGGATATTTTCGTGAAATTGTATTAAATACCAAATTTGGAGAAGAAAGTTATATGAGAGATGCTATTTTTACAGACCATGATATTTATCTTTTCAAAGAAGGAACTCATTATAAATTATACAATAAGCTTGGCGCACATTTTGCTAAAATTAATGGAATAGAAGGAATAAATTTTGCCCTTTGGGCTCCCAACGCAAAGTCTGTTTCTGTGATTGGAAATTTTAATGGCTGGAACACTAAATGCAATCAAATGAATGTCAGATGGGACAGTTCAGGGATTTTCGAGCTTTTTATTCCTCATTTGAAGAAAGGAGAAATCTATAAATATCACATAGTTTCAAAGCTTCAAAATCAAAAAATGGACAAGGCGGACCCTTTTGCCTTTTATTCGGAGAAATCTCCGCTTACTGCCTCGATAGTTTGGGATCTTGAATATAACTGGAGCGACCAAAGCTGGATGAAAGAGCGTAAGAAAAAAACTTCTTTAAATGCCCCGTTTTCCATTTATGAAGTTCACTTAGGCTCATGGAAAAAAGAGTTCGGCAATTCCCTGACATATCGCGAGCTTGGAGACAAGCTTGTAAAATATGTTAAGGAAATGGGATTTACCTTTGTAGAGTTTTTACCTCTGATGGAGCATCCTTTTTTTGGTTCATGGGGATATCAGTCTACAGGTTATTTTGCCCCTACGAGCAGATATGGGACCCCTCAGGATTTGATGTATCTGATCGAGGAGTTTCATAAAAATGATATTGGAGTGATCCTGGATTGGGTGCCTTCTCATTTTCCGACAGATCCATATGCAATGGCCTGTTTTGACGGGACGCATCTTTATGAACATGCAGATCCGAGAAAAGGGTTTCATCCTGATTGGAAAAGTTTTATTTTTAACTATGGCAGAAAAGAGGTTAAGGAATTTTTAATCAGCAGCGCTTTTTTTTGGCTTGAGAAGTTTCACGTAGACGGTATTAGAATCGACGCTGTGGCGTCTATGCTTTATCTGGACTATTCCAGAAAAGAAGGGGAGTGGATCCCAAATGAAAAAGGCGGAAGGGAAAATTTGGAGGCGATCAGTTTTCTTCAGCAGTTGAATGCAGGTATTTATGCTGAGTTTCCGGATGTTCAGACTTTTGCAGAAGAATCTACTGCTTGGCCTTTGGTAACAAGCCCCACTTATATCGGAGGCTTAGGGTTTGGTATGAAATGGAATATGGGCTGGATGCATGATGTGCTTAGTTATTTCTCGAAAGATCCTATACATCGCAAATTTCATCACAACGAGCTGACTTTTAGCATGATCTATGCGTTTTTTGAAAATTTTTTACTCTCATTATCGCATGACGAGGTAGTGCATGGCAAAAGATCGCTTCTTTCAAAAATGCCTGGAGACGAATGGCAAAAGTTTGCAAACCTTCGCTTAATGGTCGGCTATCTTTATACCCACGTAGGGAAAAAGCTACTTTTTATGGGCGGTGAATTTGGTCAAAAGAGCGAATGGAACCACGATATCGGGCTTGATTGGAACTGGAATTCTTTTAACGAAAACATGCATAAGTGGACCAAAGATCTCAATTATTTATATAGAGAGGAAAAAGCATTGCATGAAAATGATTTTAACTGGAACGGGTTCGAGTGGATTAACTGTAATGATAATGAAAATTCAGTTTTAAGTTTTTTAAGAAAAAGCTCTAATTCCAAAATAGCTGTGATCTGTAATTTTACGCCTGTTATCAGGGAAAATTACCGGATTGGCGTTGATGATAGTGGAAAATGGAAGATTTTGTTAAATAGCGATGATAGTAAATACGGCGGAAGTAATTTTCTTTCCAAAAGAGAATTTTATACCCACAAAAGTTTATGCAACAATAAAGACAACTCTCTTTCTTTAACGCTCCCTCCTCTTGGAATCTTAATATTAAAGCACGGTGAATGAAATGGAAAATTTTGTTTGTATACATGGACACTTTTATCAGCCTCCTAGAGAAAACCCATGGCTTGAGGCAATAGAAGAGCAGGATTCAGCGGCGCCCTACCATGATTGGAACCAAAGAATCAGCAGTGAATGTTACGGGCCCAATAGCACAGCCACAGTAGTTGATAAAAACGGAAAAATTATCGATATCAGTAATAACTATTCTCAAATGAGCTTTAACTTTGGCCCAACGCTTCTTTCCTGGATGCAAGAAAAAAATAAAACTGCATATGATGCAATTATTGAAGCCGACAGAAAAAGCCAGGAAATTTTTTCCGGCCATGGATCAGCCATTGCCCAGTGCTATAATCATTTGATCATGCCGCTTGCAAACTATGAAGATAAAAAAACTCAAATTTTATGGGGTATTAGGGATTTTGAATTCCGTTTTTCCAGAAAACCTCTCGGTATGTGGCTTCCGGAAACGGCAGTCGATAGTGTTACATTGGAACTTTTAGCGGAAAATGGAATTAAATTTACTATTTTGTCTCCTTATCAGGCAAAAGCCTATCGCTTAATTGGAGAAAAAGAGTGGCATACTAATAATAATTTCGATCCGAAGCGTCCCTATCTTTACAATCTTCCATCGGGCAAAAGCATTGTCCTTTTTTTCTATGATGGAAATATTTCGCAAGAGATTGCTTTCGGGAAGCTGCTTGATAACGGCGACCTTTTTGCGGAGAGTCTGATCAGGACATTAAAAAAACAAAATGAGATTTCTCACATAGCAGTAGACGGAGAGACTTTCGGCCATCATCATAAGTTCGGAGAGATGGCTCTAGCCTATTTCTTTAAACGTATCGGAAAGGAAAAAAATGTAAAAAATATTATCTATAGCCTTTTTTTAGAAAAGAACAAGCCGTTATATGAAGCAGAGATATTTGAAAACTCATCCTGGAGCTGCGCACATGGAGTCGGCAGATGGAAAGAGGACTGCGGCTGCTGTTTAAGCTATAATCCCAAGTGGAACCAAAAGTGGCGGAAGGATTTAAGAAAAGCTATGGATTTATTAAGAGACTCTCTGATTCCTATTTATAGCGAAAAAATGTCTTTGTTTACAAAAGACCCATGGAAGATCCGAAATGATTACATCAATGTCATTTTAGACAGATCAAAACCAAATGTTGAAAGTTTTTTTACTAAGAATTGTCCGGGACTCAGAGATTCTGATAAAGTAACTGCTTTGAAGCTTTTGGAAATGCAGCGCATGTGCATGCTGATGTATACCAGCTGCGGCTGGTTTTTCGACGATATATCTTCTATTGAATCTCTGCAGATATTGCTCTATGCTGCAAGGGCAATTCAGCTGTCTAAAGATTTCGGGGCTTCTTTAGAGGAAAAATTTTTGTCTATTCTGGAAAAAGCCAAGAGCAATAACGAAGATCTCAAAAACGGGGCGTTCATTTACGAGACTTTAATAAAACCAAAAATATTTGATTTAAGCAAAATCGGAGCCCATTATACCATTTCATCTCTGTTTGAAAAAAGGGAGGCAAAAGAGGATATATACTGCTATACCGTCGAAACTCCTTCGCATGAGATCGTAACGCTTAATGAAAAAAAATTATCATTTGGAAAAGCAACTATTTTTTCTAAGGTTACCTGGGAAAAACTCGATATTTCTTTTGTGGCGATCCATTATGCTGAACAGAACGTGCTTGTCGGCATTAGTGATAACATGGATGAAAAACACTTTCTCGAAACTTCCGAACTTATAAAAAATGCATTTAATTCTGAAGATATCGAACATATTAAAAATGTTATCTTGGAGCGTTTCACCGCTCACCATTTTTCTTTTTGGGACCTTTTTCCTGACGATCAGAGAAAAATATTAAAAAAGATTCTCTCTTCAACGCTTTCTGATTTAAAAGCCTCGCTTTCAAAAGCGCATCGCCTGCATTTTGATCTGATCGAGTCTATGAAAGAAAAAAACATCCCTCTTCCCAAACTGCTGGTAAAAGGATTGGACTTAATGATAAATACCCGACTTTTGGAGATCTTGGAAAAACCCGAAATAAATTTAAGTCATTTAAAAAGAATTTGCGAAGTGGTCAAAGAATGGTCATTTGAGATTGATAATGCGCATGTTTCTTATCATGCCTTAAAATATGTCGAACATCTGCTCGAAGAGTTTTATAAAGATGTTAATAATATTGAATACTTAAAAATATTGAATGAACTTTTTGAGATTTTAGACCCCCTGTCTTTAACCTGGAACCTTTGCAGGGTCCAGAGTTTTTATTTTTCTATTTTTAAAACAACTTTTGTTCAGCAAAATGAAAAAGCCTTAAAGGGAAATGCAGAGAGTAAAATCTGGGTGGAGCACTTTAAAAAAGTTGGAGTTCGCTTAAAAATAAAAGTGGAATAAAATTTTTTCTAATCTTCGAACTTTCTCTTTTTTAATATTTTGATTAAGAAGCTTACCAGTCGCTTCCGCCGAGGGCCTTATATAAAGCTATCGCATCGTTATATAGCAATCTTCTGCTGGAAATTTCATTTTTTTTCGAGTCGATTAAATTTTCTTCTTCCTTTATATAGCTAAGTTCATTGATGAGCCCGCTATCGTACTGTCCTTTATAAAGGCCTGTTTTTCTTTCGATCGAACTTAATGCCATTTTCGTATTGGAGAGATTATTTTCCTGATTATAGTAAGCTACAAAAGCGCCTTCAACATCCTGAAAAGCATTCAGCACTGTTTTTTCATAGTATAGCAGAGCCTGCTTCTGCTGACTTTTTTTCGCATCTACCTGAGCAGAGATTCTTCCAAAAGTGAGCAGAGGCCAGTTCATTAATGACCCGAGGACCCAGGTTGTGCTGCTTTTTTCGAATAATTTATGAAGTATCGATGAATCCAATCCAACACTGGTATAATTTAAGGAAAAAGATGGAAAATAATCAGCGATTGCAGAGCCGACAAGAGCTGTAGCTGTAGCTAGTTTTCTCTCGGCCCCTCTTATATCCGGACGGGTTCTTAAAAGCGTAGAGGGTAAAATTTCCGGAATGGTCCCATCAAAAGAGGGAAGGGGATTTTCCAGCGGAAATGTTTTAACAAACTCTTCCGGTTCAGCCGCCAAAAGAATTGCCAGCTGATAAATTCTTTGTTTTAAAGAGGTCTGCAGAGATAAAAGCTCATTTTCCATATTTTGCAAAGAGGCGATTTCCTGCTCTACCGGTATGTTGCTCTCTATTCCGCTGCCTTCTCTATTTTGGATAAGAAGCAAATATTTTTTTTCGAGTTTTATCTTTTTTTCTGTTAGATCGCAAAGTTCCTTAAAAGCCCTGATATCTATGTAATATCTTGTAACATCGCTTAAAACAGATATATAGGCATCGTGCACTTCTTCTTCTTTTTCTCCAATATCATATGATGCAGCTTCCTTCATTCTTCTTTGCTTGCCGAAGATGTCTATTTCCCATATGGCGTCAAATCCTACACGAAAAAAATTGAAAATAGTAGTAAGCAGGGGATTTGCAAAAAGATTTTTGCTGATATCCGCTCTTAAAGCTTGCGCCGTAGCATCGATCTCAGGGAAAAGTTTAGCTTTTTCAATCTTATAAAAATCGCGGCTTTCTGTAACTTTTTCAACAGCGATCTTAAGATCATAGTTATTTGAAATAGCTTTTTGGATCAGCTCATTTAAATATGGATCGTTAAACCTTTTCCACCATGAAGCTAAAGTAGCGGTAGAAGAGGTTTGGCTTTCAATGAATTTTTCAGGTGCATGGGATACTGGTTTTTGATAATTGGGCCCTACCATGCAGCCGGTCAAAAAAAGACAAAAAAATATTAGACTTTTTTGGGGTTTAATTTTGCAAAGGATTTGTTTCATAAACATTTTCATTTAAGCTCAAAATAAAAATTTTCATGAAAGAAATCAAACCATTTTTGATTTATTTTAAAAATAGCCGTTTTTTAATAAAAAAAACTTTCCTAATAAAAGGCTGATTGTCTGGTTCTTATATAGACAACAGCACTTTAAGAGCAAATATGAAACAAATATCTAAATATGACTAGGGAAGGACAGTTAAGTGCTGATGCTGCTTTAGCAGGATTTTAAAAATGTAACCGTTCGTCTTAAAAAATTTCCAATTTTTCAAAGAACTAAAAATATGATTATTATTAAAACTAAATTTATGTCTTTTTTAATTCTATTTTAATTTATAATTAATGGCGTTTTTTAATAAAAAAGGAGTTGAAAAATGTCTTTTCCATCTTTAAATCCCCCGTCTAATTCTAATGCATTAACAGCTGCTAATCTATCCGGGACATCCAATTCTCAAGAGGGACATTCGGTAATTTCATATATTGGATCTGGTTTATATGGAATATTTTCGATGATTTTTCAAGGTTGCGCCTGCTGTAGAAAAAAAAACTTAAACGTTTCATCTCGATCTAATCTGACATCTCCAAAAGTAGAAGCAGCTGCTCAAAAAATTTTTACTCCTGCTGCAACATATGCATTGCCATCTTTTTCTTCTAGTTCATCCTCTTCTTCATATTCTTCAGATGAGGAATCTGCTGAATCGGATTTTCAGGCAGATGCATTAGATATACTCGGTGCGTTGGATGAAGACGATCTAGATAATATCACAGCGATTGAAGGTGAAGTAACGGTGGATAGTGATGGAAATTATATTTGTAAAAATCAATCGGGGAAAGAATTTTCACTTCGTTCGTCTGTCTCATCTTCCGGCTCATTATTATTTCCTCTAAGCAGTAGCGAAAATCCTTCAAATAGACAAAAAACAAATATTCCAGAAGCGGAAAAGAAACCTTCGTTTTCTTCTTCATCTACCTCATCTTCAAGCTCGTCAAATTTTCCATCAAGCAGCATTGTTTTAAGCAATCCAAGGCCTGTCTTACAGAGCCTGTCTTCTTCAGCTATATCGCCCTTGCCTTTTCCTTATAGGCCTTTTGGTGGGATATTAGAGGCTTTTTATAGCATTGTGATTCATTCGACAAAACACCCGAGAATATTGGAACTGGCAGAAAAACTGACGTCGTATTTACGTCATCTGAGACCGTCTGATCCCCAAAAAACAGAAGGAATGCTAAAACTGATAGAGACGCAGGGTTTAAAAATTGATATCACTTATAATTCAAGAACAGCAGCTTCATCTCCGGATAGTCCATCTTTCATTGCTTGCAAAAAAGCTTTTGAAGACTGTATTAAATCTTTCTTCCCTAGAAAAAGAGATAAAAAGGTCTTTAACGCAATAACAGCATCCCTAATGAGGACTGATCCCCAAATCAAGCAGAAAAAAACAAAACCAGACAAAGCTACTCGCGAAGCTATAGATAAGAGCGTTCAAAAGATTGGAGATCGTCAAAAAGAACTATTGACAGCCATGGAAAAAAGAAAGGAAAATTTAGAAAACTTTAAAAAAACAGAACAAACAGAAGATCCTAAAACAGCAGAACAAGAAATAAATAAAATTAACGCTGCAGTAGATAAGCTATCAACAGGGTATATAAATGCTCAAAAAGTTTTTTCACGCAGAGTTGTCATGCAATGTAAGTGCTGCTCAAAAACACAACTAGAGATAAGAGGAGCTAGTCCAAACAGCACGATGCAAAAATGCTCAAGGTGTCGAAGCGTCATATACTGTTCAAAAGAATGCCAGGCAAGGGATTGGAACGATCATAAAAAAATATGCCATGAAAAAAATGAGAGCAAAAAAAATAAAAGTTAAAAATATGCAAATAATAAATTTTTAATCTCAAAATTTTATTATTATTTGTTTGTTTTACCTCTTGTAAAATATTTGTTGATAGGCTTTAAGCACTTGCAATCTTTAGAAAAGAAAAAAATATTTTTTTAAAAATTTTTTATATATTTTTGAAAACTATCGATAATAATAGTTTTTCTTTACAGTTCCTTTTCCTTCAAAAACCCTAAAAAAAGAAAATTTAGTAATCTTTAAAATAAAATTGGATCATTTTATTAGGCTGCGAGCTTGATTTTATATTTAAAAGAAGGTATGATGTGTAATATATTTTTTAAAGAAAAGTAATTTATGCAGGATTCCTTGGATTATAAGATTTTACAATGTTTGATCGATCAGGGTAGAATCACATGGGCGGACCTTGCCAATCAACTCGGCCTTTCAGCGCCTGCTGCTGCAGATAGAGTTAGAAGACTTGAAGAAAAAGGGATCATCAAAAGCTACACGACAAATATCAATCATAAGATTTTAGGCTACACTCTGATTGCTTTTGTCTCTGTTTCTCTCAGGCATCCAAAACATCAGACCAAATTCTTAGAAGCTGTACACGACCTTGAAGAGATTCAGGAATGCTATCATATAATCGGGAACGAAGATTATCTAATGAAAGTGAGATGCTACAACACCGAGCATTTGGATTCTTTTTTACATGAAAATATCAAGCTTCTTCCAGGCGTGATCAAGACACTGACTACGATAGTTCTTTCTCCGATAAAGGAAGCCTCATCGGTGATTTTAAAAAATAAAAAGCTAGAGTCTAGCGAAAACGAAAAGAATAAATCTCAATAAATTCGAGCTAGTTATGCACTTGCTGGATAGTTTTTCCATTTCGATGAGCTTAGTATTTTTAATTGGATATCTGCTAATTGTTTTTGAACATTGGATAGATATCAATAAAACCACAACAGCTCTTATGATGGGAGTTTTATGCTGGGTTATTCAATTTGCAAATGTTTATTCGACAAACTCAAATCTACAACACCTTTTTTCTCATTTTTCCGAGGTAAGCCAGATAATAATTTTTCTTTTAGGTGCGATGATTATTGTAGAAATAATCAGCGCTCATAAGGGTTTTCAGCTGATCATAAACTTTGTAAACGTACGCTCTAAAAAAAAACTTCTCTGGATAATTGGTTTTATAAGTTTTTTTCTTTCTTCTATTTTAGATAATCTTACAACCACAATTGTGATGATTTCTATTATGCAAAAAATAGTTCCGGATTCTAAAGACAGAATGATAATCGGAGGGGCTATTGTGATTGCAGCAAATGCTGGAGGGGCCTGGTCTCCGATAGGAGATGTCACAACTACCATGCTTTGGATTGGAGGTAAGATAAGTCCTCTTAACATTATGAAGGATATGCTGATACCAAGCATAGTCTGTACCTGCACTTCATTAATTTATCTATCTTTTCTTTTGAAAGGCCCTATTTTGCAAGTTGACGGTGAAAACGATGATAATGTTACCGAACCTTTAGGAGTTCCAATACTGATATTAGGAATGGGCGTATTAATGTTTGTCCCCGTTTTTAAAATATTAACAGGACTGCCCCCTTTTATGGGGATAATTTTTGGGCTTAGCATCCTTTGGTTTTTTACAGATATTGCCCATAAAAAAAGAGCTCATTTAAAGGTAACGAATATATTGTCTAAATTAGATCTTTCCGGGCCTTTGTTTTTTTTAGGCATTTTACTTGCAATAAATGCTCTTGAGACAGCCGGAATTTTAACACAGTTATCAAAGTTTGTTGGAGAAACAATAACCAATTCCAATCACGTAGCTACTGTTATCGGGCTCGCTTCTTCTGTTGTCGATAACATTCCTCTAGTTGCAGCTGCAATTTCTATGTATGATATAACACAGTATCCTCTTGATCACAGTATGTGGAAATTAATTGCATATTGCGCGGGAACCGGTGGAAGTATATTGATTATCGGGTCTGCCGCCGGCGTAGTTTATATGGGAATGGAAAAAGTCAATTTCTTTTCTTATCTTAAAAAGATCACCCTGCCTGCTCTTTTAGGATTTTTTGCAGGTATTATAACTTATTTAATAATGTCCTAGATTGGTAATTTATGAAAAATTTATTTCGATTTGTAGAATTTATTCCTAAAAGTTTTGTCTGTTTTCGAGAAGGTTACAAAAAAGGAATTCTTTTAAATGACCTTTTTGCCGGCATTAGCGTTGGAGTCATTGCCCTTCCCTTAGCGCTTGCTTTCGCTATTTCTTCAGGAGTATCTCCGGAAAAAGGACTTTTTACCGCGATCGTCGCCGGTTTTATCGTTTCTCTTTTTGGCGGAAGCCGGGTGCAGATCGGGGGCCCGACGGGAGCTTTTGTTGTTATTGTATATGCCGTTATGCAAAAACATGGATACGACGGCCTTGCACTGGCAACTCTTCTGGCCGCTGTTTTTCTTCTTGCGATGGGTTTTTTCCGCTTCGGCGCTCTTTTAAAATATATCCCTTATCCTGTGACGGTGGGTTTCACATCCGGTATTGCCGTAGTGATTTTTTCCTCTCAGATAAAAGACTTTTTTGGACTTGGCATCGCTAAAGTTCCTCCGGAATTTATCGATAAATGGAAAATGTATTTTGAATATGCTCCAACGGGAAATTTATGGGCTATTTCCATTGCAGCCGCTACTTTATTGTTAATAGTAATATTGAGGAAATTTTATCCAAAACTACCGGGAGCGATTATTGCTGTAGTTTTTGCAGCATCTCTGGCCTATTTTTTACAGCTTCCGGTTGAGACTATTGAAAGTAAATTTGGAGGAATCCCGCGCATTCTGCCAACTCCTACTTTTCCCTCATTTTCTTTTGAAATGATTAGAAAAGTTTTGCCCGATGCTATAGTAATAGCGCTTCTCGGCGCCATAGAATCATTATTATCTGCTGTTGTTGCAGATGGAATGATGGGAAGCCGTCATAAATCTAACTGCGAACTAGTGGCTCAGGGCCTTGCAAATATCGGTTCTGTCATTTTTGGAGGAATTCCTGCTACAGGCGCGATCGCAAGAACTTCTGCAAATATAAAAATGGGAGCCAAGACCCCGCTCGCCGGCATGATCCATGCAGTTACTCTGCTGCTTCTTATGCTTTTTTTAGCGCCTTTTGCCGCTAAGATCCCGCTTGCAGCGCTAGCTGCAGTGCTGGTGTTTGTGGCTTGGAACATGAGCGAGGCCCGTCATTTTATTGATATCATAAAAACTCATAAAGGCGATTCAATAGTTCTTGTTATTACTTTCCTTATGACAGTATTTGTTGATCTCTCCATGGCAGTTCTCTCAGGAGTTTTCCTTGCAATAATAATTTTCTTAAAAAAGGTCATCGAGAAAACTACAATCGAAACCTGTAACTTGGAGACAATAACTCTCCGTCTGCGTAAAGAGATTCCTTCCGATGTTGCCATTTTTGAAGTCAAAGGGCCGTTTTTTTATGGCGTGACCGACCTTTTGGACAAGGCTTTTGTCAATCTGGCTCCGCAGCCGAGAGTCTTTATCTTAAGTATTTGCAATACTCCGTTTATCGACACCACCGCTATGAGAGCTCTTAAGCAATTTGGGCATAAGTGCAAGCAAAACGGCGTGCTCTTTTTAATTTCCGACACGACTGAAGAGCATCTGGATCTTTTTAAAAAATCTAAAATAGATCAGGTGATTGGCAAAGAACATATTTTTGACGATATAAAAAATGCTCTTGAATTTGCTAAAAGATCTTAAGAAAAACCTGATTGGAATTTAAATTTTAGCCATTGCAAAATTTGTTTTTCTTAAAGAATTTTTTTAGCCCATTTTTTTTAAATAGCTTTGCATTTTTGAAAGAGGAAGGGTGTTTAAAATGTCTTTTTTTTCAAGCCAGCCTTTACGTGCAACATTTACCCCGGCTTTATAATGCAGAAGATCGCTTGTAAAATGCGAATCGGTATTGATTATGCATTTTAAACCTTTTTCTTTTGCATGGTGCCAGTAGCGCCAGTCCATATCCAACCTTCTTGGGTGAGCGTTCAGTTCCATAATTTTTCCATTCTGGATGCAGGCATCGATAACTTTGGTTAAATCTACTTTATAAGGATCTCGTAAAAGAAGCAGCCTTCCCGTCACATGGCCGATTATTTTGGTGTAAGGATTCTCGATGGCCTTGATCAATCTAGCTGTCATTGCTTTTTCATCTAAGGAAAAAGAGCTATGGACAGATGCAATAACATAATCTAGTTTTTTTAAGACCGAGTCGGGAAAATCCAGCTTCCCGTTTTTCAAGATATCGCATTCAAGCCCTGAAAAAATATGGATGGAAAATTTTTTGGACTTGTTTAACTTATGGATAGTTTCCATCTGACTTAAAAGCTGCTCCTCATTCAAGCCTCCGGCTTGGAAACTGGATTTTGAATGATCGGATATTCCTATATACTCCCATCCCAGTTTTTGAGCGGCCAAAACCATTTCTTTTAAGGTGCTGTGCCCATCGGATGCTGTTGTATGGCAATGAAGGTCGCCTTTTATATCTCTTTCTTCTACAAGCTTTGGAAGCTGCTTTTTTAAGGCCGCTTCTATTTCTCCCATGTTTTCCCGAATTTCCGGCGGCATATAGCACAGGCCCAAAATTTTGTAGATCTCATCTTCCGTCGGTTTGTAACTTTTGGGAAATACCGGTTTTTTATGATCGATCGGCTCAAAGCCATATTCACTGAGGCTGAGGCCCAGTTTTTTTGCCATTTGCCTTATAACGATGTTATGCTCTTTTGATCCAATAAAATATATTAGTCCAAAGCTAAACTCTTCTTCTGAAACTACCCTAAAATCTACCTGTATGCCCTCGTTTAGAAGAACAGAAGCTTTTGTAGGTCCTTTGGAAATAACTTTTTTTATGAAGGGCTGTTTGATAAAAGTGTTAATTACCTTTAAAGGGCTTTTTGAAGCGGCTAAAATATCCAGATCGCCCACGGTCTCAAGTTTTCTGCGAAAGCTTCCGGCCATCTCAACTTTTTTCACATCTTTGAATGCAGCTATTTTTTCAAGTAAGGGAAGAGCGATGGCCTGAGCGTCCCACCACAGGAATCTCTGCCCGTAGGTTTTAATTTTGGTAATGCCGTTTAAGATATTCTCCTGAGTTTTAATTCCAAAGCCCTTAAGACTGGCGATTTTTCCTTTTTGACAGGCTTCTAATAAATCCTTCACCGTTTTTATTTTGAGCTTTTCATAAAGTATTTTAATTTTTTTCCCGCCAAGCCCCGGTACTTTTAACAATTCTAAAAGGCCTTCCGGTATGGATTTTTTTAATTTTTCGTAGTATGGAAGTCGCCCTGTTTTAACAATGGTTGCAATTTTTTTTGACAGTCTTTCACCAATTCCGGGAATCTCGCCGAGAGCCTTTTTTTCAATAATTTTATTTATGTCCTCTTCCAGGCTTTCGATAGCCCTTGCCGCATTATGGTACGCCCGGATTTTAAAAGGATTTTCTCCCTTAATGGTCAGCAGTGTTCCAATCTCTTCTAAAATAGCTGCTAGTTCATGTTTGTCCATTTCCTACCTAAACAATTATACTTTTTAGATATAATACTAATTTTTCGAAGGCAATAAAAAAATTGATTTTTTATTAAAAAAAGCAAATACATAAATAAAAAAACACTGGGGCTTAAATGGAAAAGCTTTATGCAGGCATTGAACTGGGTGGCACTAAAATTGTTTGCGCTTTTGGCTATTCAGGCAAGATTCAAGAAAAAGTGATCTTTCCCACAAAAGAGCCAAATGAGAATTTGAAAGAAATTATAAAATTTTTAAAAAAAGAAAAAATTGAAGCTATCGGAATTGCTTCATTTGGCCCTTTAATCATAGATCCAAAAGACAGATCTTACGGTTTAATTACCAATTCAGTCAAAGCCCACTGGACAAATTTCAACATTATTGAAGCTTTAAAAAAAGAACTCTCTTCGCCTCTTTTTTTAGACACTGATGTGAATGCTGCCGCATATGGAGAATATCTGTTCGGGTCAGGAAAAAATTTGAATACGCTTGTTTACTGGACTGTTGGAACGGGAATAGGATCCGGGATAATTATTTCCAAAGAAATCTATCATGGGCTTGTTCATGGCGAAATGGGGCACTGGCTCATTTCCCGGGATAAGGATGATTTATTTGAAGGGGTATGTCCGATACACAAAGACTGTCTGGAAGGCCTTGCATCGGGCCCTTCTATAATGAAAAGATGGAATGTAAAAATTGCCACCGATTTAAAAGAAGGGCATAAAGGCTGGGATCTTGAGTCTAAATATTTATCTATTGCAGTGATAAACACCATACTCTCTTTTTCTCCGGACAGGATAATCATAGGGGGAGGAGTTATGAAGAACAGATCTCTTTTTCCTAAAATCAGAAAACTAACTAGTGATTTTTGCAATAAGTTTTTTCAAAACGATAAGTTCAAAGATATGGAAAATTACATTGTTCCTCCTCTTCTTGGAGATGATGCCGGAATAATCGGGGCAATAGCTCTTGCGCAAAACGGCTTAAGAAAGAAAACCTAAAAAAATATTTTTTTTTAAAAGATCAATGATTTGAAAAGATTTGATTATTCTTCCAAACATTTGGCAAGTTCAACCAAAATTCCATCCGGGTCTCTTAGAAAAGCGCATCTCCATCCATATGGAGTATCATTTGGGGCAATAACTTCTTTAGCTCCGGCTTTTATTGCTTTTTGGTAAGCTTTGTCGACATCTTCTGGCTCAAAGGAAATCTGCATTCCGAGCGGAAGAGAAGAGGGACTCGCTTTTAAATATTTTAGGTTCAATGTCTCTAAAAACTCATGCTGTGTAAATGCCAGTGTGGTACTTCCGGTTTCCATCTCGGCATAAAGTCCGCTTTCGTGGATAAAACGGCATTTTAAACCAAATGCTTTTTCATAAAAAGAGACCGTGCTCTTTAAGTTTTTAACATATAAAAGAGTGTAGGAAAATTTCATGCCGATGCCGATTTTTAAAAATTTTACTTATGATAAAAAAATATTAGATTTAATACTAGAGCCGCTTTATTGCTGAAAATTAAGCAGTTAAATGATTTGTTTTTGGATGTAAAAATCTATTGCATCTTAGATTTAAAATTTTTCAAAAATTTCTCTCTTGATACTTCTTTTGCCTTCTTATCGATCCTCATTCCCTTAAAAATCGGCTGGCGCATTTTTCCAGCATCGGTCCATTCTGCAAAAGCAACTTCGCAGACAAGCTTGGGCTCTACCCAGGTAATATCATCAGCGGGAAAAGGAGGAGGGGAGAAAGGGCATTTTGAGGCAGTAATTTTTTTTAGCTGGCCGTATATTTCTTTTAAAAGAGCCTGATCAAAACCGCTTCCGACGTTTGCTGTGTACTTAAGTTTATCTTTTTCATATACGCCGATCAAAAGAGCTCCAAAATATTTACGGCCGCCCTTTGGCCTGCTAAAGCCTCCAATTACAACTTCCTGGCGAAGCCTTGTTTTGATCTTCAGCCAGTCTTTACTGCGGCGTAGCTGATATGTGCTGTCGCTTTTTTTTGCCATTATGCCTTCCAGCTTTTTTTTCATGGCAAGTTTAAAAAAAGCAATTCCTTTTTCCACAATGTGGTCGCTGAATTTTATATGAGGAGCGGAAACTAAAATTTTTTTTAAGATTTTTTTTCGCTCAAGAAGGGGAAGATTGGTTAGATCCCTGTTATTATAAGCGAGTATGTCGAAAACATAATAATAAGGGGTCCCTATTTTTCTTTTTTGATAGTTTTGCAGCAGCTGAAACTGAGATTTGCCGTTTTTATCCAGTATGACTATTTCGCCATCTAATATGAACTGTTTAGCTTTTAATTTTTTAAGTTCGCTTGCAATTTTTGGAAAAATTGCATTGAAAGATTTTTTCCCCCGTGACATTAACCTGATTTCTTCATTTTTAAAAGCGAGAGCCCTGTATCCATCCCATTTAATTTCAAAAATCCAGTTTTTATCATCAAAAGGCTTGTCTATGAGCGTTGCAAGCATGGGGGTGAAATTTTTAGCCTGAAATTTTTTCATCTATCCGGCTTTTCGTTTTTTGTGTTTTTTCTGATCGCTTAAGCTTTTTTTAAGCTCTGACATGATGTCATAAACTTTGGTTGGCTTTTTAATCTTTTCTTTAATCATTAATGGTTTCCCGGAAGCTTTCTTTTTGATGATTTTTTTAATTTTTTCGTTATAGGTATCTGAATAATCTTTCGGATTAAATTTCATTGTGAGCTCATTGATTAATTTTACAGCTATTTCCATCTCTTTTTTTAGAAAGAGTTTTTTTTGAGAAATGTTTAAATTTTTTGGGTTTATGATCTCAGTTTTGTAGCGGAGCTGGTTTAAGAGCAAAACATTTTCATGAGGTTTTATCAAACATAAATGCTCATGATGCCTGAATGCAAAATTGCCAACAGCTACTTTTTTGGAAGCTTTCAGAGCTTCTCTTAAAAGAATGTAGGCCTTTTCGGCCCCTTTAGCCGGCTCGAGATAATAAGGCGTTTCAAAATAGATCGAGTCGATCTCATCTTCATCTGTGAAGTTTTTGATCTCAATTGTTTTGGATTTTTTTAAATCAGCTTTTTCAAAATCCTCTTCGGTCAAAACAACAAAATCCCCTTTGGAATATTCATAGCTTTTTGCTATCTCATCCCAGGGAACTTCCTTATTTTCAGCTTTGCATATATGGGAATAACCAATTTCCGAGAGATCTTTTTTATGGATAAGTTTAAATTTTAATTCTCTCTGAAGTGATGCCGGATATAATTTTACACTTATGTTTATCAGCCCAAAGCTTAAGTTGCCGCTCCAAATTGAATGCATCTTGAACCTCTTTTTCTTCTTCATAGAATAAAGCTAAAGAAATGGTCAATAGATTTTATAAGCTACGTAGGAAAATCAGAGATTAATTATTCACAAAAAGTTTTTAAAAACCTAAGACATGGTTGCTATTTGAACTATATGAGGAGCTATTAGTTCAATTAGTTCATGGGGGTTCATTGAAACTGATTCTGTAGAGAGCCCGATTGCAAATATAACCTTATCGCAAAGAGATATGCTTTCATCGAAATATGTTTCAATTCCAAGCAAAGAACCGAAGGGAGGGATTCCTCCTATTTCAAGCCCGTATTTTTCTTTGATCTTTTCAAGTTTTTCAAATTCGCAAGGCTCATTTACGATTAATGAAAGCGCTTTCATATCAATCCTTTGATGGCCAAGAATGCATACGAGATAGTTTTTAGAACTTTTTTTTCCTCGGATAATAAGGGATTTGATCCCTCTGGAAGGATCAAATCCGGTTGCAGCTGAAGAGCTTTTGGTAGCAGTTGCTTCGCTGTGGACCAAATGTGAAAAATGCAGCTTTTTTTTCTTCAAAAGCTCTAAAATGGAAGCTTTGATCTTTTCAGCTGTTTTTTCATTTTCATTCATGGAGAGCTTAACTTTTTAAATTTTTAATAATGTTTTATCCGGTTTTTAAAGATATCAGATTTTGAAAAAAACCAAATTTTAACAAGATCGTTATTATTTCCACAAAAACAAAAAACAAAAGCGTTATATAAAGAAGGATTTTGCCTTTTTTGGTATTCCAAAAGGTGCCAAGGAGCCTAAAAGCCATGAGGCAGGGTAGAATTCCAACTAATATAACAGCAATTATTCCCGCAAACTGAAGCGCAAATAAAAAGCCTTTAGGATAGAAATAAACGAATAGAACCGGAAAAAAGAAAGCTAAAAAGAAACTAAGAGATCTTCCTTTTTTATTTTTAGGCAGCTTTAGGCCATCGGTTAAAAAATCTATTAAGGCCAGGCTGATTCCTAAAAAGGAGGTTAAAATAGCGCACATGGAAAAGATCGAAGTACCGATCTGGACAAAAGGGGTTTTTAATACTTCCATTAAAGGAACATTGGCCGACAGCCCCTGAGTATAAGCATCGCTAAGGCTAGGGGAGCCGTATAAAGGAACGGTTCCTATGACGATAAATTCCCAAAAAGCATACAGAAGAAAAGGCAAAAAAGCGCCAAGGGTGATTGCCAGATAAATTTTCCTGCGGTCTCCTTTAAGATAGCTGTTTATTGTAGGGACAATGTTCTGGAAGCCAAAAGAGATCAAAACGATTGGAATATTTAGCAAAAGAGGCTTGAAATCAGATCGCAGTATTTTTTGCATGTCAACATGGCTGGGCGCAAATATAATTAATAAAAGATAGCCCAAGATTAAACCTGCGATAACGAGTCGGTTGACAAAATCCGTTTCTTTAGTTCCGGCAAAGATAAATCCTCCGAATAATATGATAATCCCTAAAGGAAAGATCATTGACGGCAAAAAGGGAAAAAAAATTTCCAATAGGGGAACCGATGCTGCAATATGCGCAGCCTGAAGGGAATAAAAAAGAAAGAGATAGCAAAACCAGCTGATTATTTTAGCGGTTTTTCCAAGGGTCTTCTCGCTCATGGAAATCATGTTGGAATTTAATCCGGCATAGAGATTTATCTCAACAATCATAAAACCTGTCATGAGCATGAAAAATAGACAGATAGCAAGAAGCATCAAAGTAGGGAAAAATCCCGCAAAAGAAGTGATAACCGGAAGAGCTAACATGCCGGTTCCTATCGACATGCCGCTGACAAGAAGCATTGCTCCTAAAAAACGATTCATAAAAAAATTCCTTATTTAAATTTTAAAAGTTTATTTCAAAAAAATTTCTCTTATAGTCGCCAAGAAAAGAGGAACTCTTCTAAGAGGGAAGATAATTTAAAGAAAGGAACTTTTTTCATATTTTTAATCTAAATTTTTTCTAAAAACCTTTTTAAGGGCTTTTTTATAATTTTCAAGGCGTTGGAGCCTCTTGTAATCTGCGCAATGCTTACTTTGTATTTTTTCGCAATTTCTCTCTGTGTAAGTTTTTTTTCTATAAGGGCTTTAATGATTGTGAAGCGGGCCGAGAGAGCTTCTTTTTCTTCGATCGTTAAAAAAAGATCATAAAAGTCTTTTAAATCTTTTGGCGATTTGATTTTTGAGCATGTTTTCAAAAAGCCCCGCCAGCCGTCTTCCATTAAAGTTCCTTTGTTTATACGTAATGTTACAGCATTACAAAATTACTTTCAAATATATTTTATTTTTTCATAGAAACAGTTCTAATAAAAAATTAAGGAAAAACTGACGCTCAATAATTTATAGAAATATTAATAAAGAGAAGAGGGTTAAAACCAATACAGCTCAATCCTTGTTTTTAATAGAGTTAGCGGCTTAAAAATTCTCTTTTAAAGTTTCTTTTCCCTATTTTGGCAGATGGTATTTTACGTTTTTTTTATAAATCCAAATGAAAATAACAATAGAAAAAGATCCCAAAAGAATTAAATCATAAGGAGCTTTTAAAATTTTTAACGAATCGATGGGTAAAAAATTGGACGAGGTGAGGTTGCCGAGAAAGGAGACGAGCATAATTCCAAGCATATACACAGGAACCCAGAGAGTCCTTTTCCAGTCGGTATCCCTGTCTTTTACAAGAAGATAGGTAGGATAGCCGGATAACATCAAAAGAGATCCAACCAAGGTCCATGGCCAGGATCCCCAATAGTATAAAAATGTAGCCAAGATAAAACCAATTAGGGAAAAAAGGCGCATGTAAGGAATTTTAAAAGGTCTTGGAGTTTTAGAATCAACTCTTCTAAGGATAGGAATGGATAATATGGCGGCAGCATATGGAATCACAATAGTAATGGAGGCAATTAATGCCACAGCTGCAGGCTTGCGGAAAATTACCATTATTATTGTTGCAAGCAGAGATGAAAGAATTAGTGAATTTGCCGGAGTGCCGAACCGCGGATGGATTTTTTTCATGCTGGATAAAAAAAGGCCGTCTTTTGCCATGGCATGTGGGAGTCTTCCCTGAATTAAAACTTTGCTGCCTCCGCAGCCTCCGGTTCCGATAATAGCTCCAAAGGTAACAACAGCTGCAAGCCAAAAAAGACCAAGGCTTTTTGAAACCGAGGAAAGAGGAGATGATAGTTTTGAGATGGCTGTCCAGTCTTTTAGCGCGATATGGGTGCCTTCCCAGTCTATTATTCCAACGAAAGCGATCGAAATCAGCATGTAGACAATGACGGAGATCAAGATGGTCAAAATCATGGCGCGGGGAATGTTTTTTGAAGGATTCTCAATTTCATTGGTAGGAACGACAATAGCTTCAAATCCAGTATAGGAAAAAAAGAAGATGGTGACTGCTAAACTAAGTCCGGAAAATCCATAAGGCATGAAAGGCAGAAAGTTATCTCCTTTAAAATTGATAAAACCCATTAAAACAAAGATGCCCAAAGGAATTAATTTTCCGATAGTTGTAATGACGCTGTAGAGGCCTCCCCATTTTATTCCAAGGATGTTAATGAAAGTCAATATCCAGAGCATTGCAACTGCAATGAAGGTGCCTTTTAAAGTAAGTGTGTCAGCTATTGAAAGTCCCGGAACATAAAAGCCAAGGTAAAGAACGAAGATCTCAAAAATTACAGCCGTTCCTACAAAAAGATAAAGAAAAAATCCCCAGCCCATGAGAAAGCCTGTGATATTGCCCATGGCAAGCCTTGGGAAAGCATAGGGTCCGCCTTCTAAAGGATATGCCGATCCGAGCTCGGCATAGGGAAGCGCAAAAAAAATAGCGATTATTCCGGATATCAATATTGCAAGAACCAAAGAAGGGCCAGCTATTCCCGCCATTATTGCCGGCATTGCAAAAATTCCAGAACCGATGATATTGCCAAGCCCGATAGATACCAAGGTCCAAAGTCCGATTTTACTCATCTTTGTCATCGGATTTTCCTCTTTTTTATTAAGTTCCTTATTTCACCATATGTAATATTTTCAAAAAAAAGCTACTTAATTTTAAAAAAAGGAATGTGAAAAATGAGAAAAGTTTTGATTTATTTGAATCTGGATAATTTTATCCTGAAGGCCGTTTAATAATTGCATATATGGATGATGCAATTGAGTTTAAATATTCGATCAGAAAATAATTTAATGATTCTTACAGGAGGAAAAAAGTTAATTAGCTTTTAAAGTCGGCCAGCCGAGAATATCTGCGGTAATAAAGGCTCCGAACATATAAATCATAAGTCCTATGGCATATGTTTTAACAATAGATCTTTGAGCTTCGGTGTTTTTAATTTCTTTTTGCTTTGTCGCTTTGCCTGTCAAGGCTTCGCTGACTCCCGGATCATCAATCTGTTTTGATAAAGTATTTTGAGCCACCCAAAGAGCAGATCCTGTAGCATCTACAATATGGCTGTAAGGAGGGTTGGCAGGGTTTGTAAGAGACTTGCAGTCCCAAGGAGTTCCGCTTAAGGAGATGCCCATTTGCGTAGTAAAGCATAGGCCGATGTTGATCCATTTATGGTAAACCTCATCCGCTTCGAGGCTATCTTGCATGAGATCGATAGTGTTTTTGATTTTACTTAAGTTATAAGAACTGTTTAAATCTTCTTCATTTATTGAGGCAATATAATTGAGATCATCAAGTATTTTGTCTGAGAAAAATCTTTTTAACAGCTCTTCGCTTCTTTTGTCTTTTATTCTGTCTGAATGTATAGGATCCGACTGACCGAGCCTGCTGATTTTCTGCAGTTCTTCTTTGATTTTTTGTAATTTTTTATTTTTTTCATTTTTCAGCCTGTGTTTTTCATCCAAAGAAATTTTTGCAGGGTCTGCTTCTCGAATGTTCTTATCCAGCTCCTCTATTTCTTGTAACTGTGTTTTTATTTCATTTATAGAAGTCTGAATAGGATATATGTAATTGTTAAGAGCATGAAGGGACTGCTTTATGTATAATATTGACATGCCCATAAAGCCGATATCGAATAATAAAAATTGAAGGGCGGTGTTGGCTATCGTAACCCAAAGAGGAGCTCCGAGAGGGCAAAGGACTGTTAAAGCGACTTGCGCAGATCCAAGAATAATCCATAATATGCCTACGCTTAAATATGCCATGGCAGTTTTCTTACGAAGTTCCAGCTCATCTTTTTCAGTTTGCAAAAGATCCGGTTTATCAAGCTCTCTAGAAACTTTAATTAGCGTAATGACGCTGAGCGCTATTGTAAGCGTTCCCTGAAAAATTCTTAAAGGACCTAAGGTTACTCCAAGAAGAGCTGAGCTTATAGTTCCGAGAGCGCCTAATACAGAAAGGGTATTTCTTATTTCTCCGTTAACGTCGGTAATTAAATTTAATAGGTCGTTGGCGCATGAAAGAATATTGGCGTCGGGTTTTAAAATTTCTTTGGATGCCTTCAGGGATTTTAAAAGTATATTTTTTATCAAAGATCCAAAATTTGAAAAAATATTTTTCAAATTTTCAAAAGCTTTATCTGCTTCTTCCGATGAGCTGAAGCATTTTTTTGAAAGTGCTTTACCGCTTTTGAAGAGAACAAGAAGTAAAAAAAATGGGATTACGGCCACAAAATTGACGAGTATCTCTAGGAAGGTTAGAAAAGTTAGAAAAATCCTTGCTCCGCAGGCAACATATCTTAATTTTGATATTTCTGCTATTCTAGCGCTGGATGCGGCTTCAGCGTTGCCTAAAAGAGGGGCTCCTAAATTTGTTATAGCAGCTGATTCAGCTAGAGCCTGTCTGCCTAAAGTTGTGTGAATTAATGGAGAGATTGCATGCTGAGTATGGTTATGATAAGTATTTTGCGAACTATTACATATAATGCTTTGAGGATTAATATGTTGAATGAGGCTGGGCTGGATTGGAACAATAGAAGGAGGGTCCACCGGGTCCCTTACAAGCAAAAGCAAGGGATCATTTACACCTGTATTAAGAGCTGAATTTGCTGTTAATGTACTCATATAAACAACATGATTTTAATTATGTCCTACTATTATTATAGCTAATTTATTAATATTATAACACAATTAAAAGCATGTTTTTATTAATTATAATAAGCAAATTTAAGAGTATTGTTATTTAATTGCGTAAAAGCATAAGCGGTTTATAACCAATGAGATGTTTTTTCAGTTTTAAAATATTTTTTCTTTATTTTTTTTAAGAGACTAACAATTAACAAGTTAAACTATATAACAAGCTTTTAAAACTTTATGAAACTTTCCTTTGCAATTTTCAAGTTTAATAACAAAAAATAAGAAAATAAAAGAGTAAAATAAAATGTTTTTAAAAATCCAAAAATTTGAAAATCCTGATTTTTAGAAAATCTAAAAGAACAAAATATACGACTACAATAAATAAGAGCCCGAATATTAAAGTTATGCTGATTGGAGCCATAAATATCCCTTTTACAGCAAGTATGCTTACAATAGCAATATCTAAAATTGAAGATGTCAACATCCAGAAACTTGGCATGGAATGCCAGAAATGCTTGTGTTCACGGATAAGATAAATAGTCGCTTGTCCGGTAAAGACAAGAGTCAGAAATACTAAAGTCTGGATTTCCAATATTGAAAGATGAAAAAATCTGCTTCCCGCCAAAAGAATAAAGAAAGAAAGTACTAAAATTAAGGCAGCAAATATTACTCCTATAAAAGCTAACTTTCTGATATCCCATTTGTCAGGTTTTTGAGAAACTGAAAACAGTGTCAGTGGATATGGACATGGTTACAAAATCATTTGTAAATAATAAAAGCACGATCAAGAGCTGGGATATTATGAATTTATTTGTAATTACTAATCCAATGCCTAGTAAAACAGAAATTTCGAGTGTTTTGATAATTTTATTCATTATATAGGTCAGCATGCGCTGATAAATTCGTCTGCTGGATTTTATAGCTTCAACTATATTGGGAAGCCCAGGTGTGGTAAGAACAATGCTGGCAGCTGCTTTGGCTACATCGGTGGCGTTGCTAACAGCTATGCCTACCTCGGCCTTTTTGAGAGCAGGAGCGTCATTGACCCCATCGCCTGTCATTCCGCATATATATCCTTGCTTTTGTAGAAGATGGATAATATTGAATTTATCTTCCGGAAAAATTCCTGCTACGGCGTTAGCCTGTGCAATGTTTTCTCTAGATAATTTTTGGATGTCATCTTTGCAAAGAATTTTAGAACCGATCCCCACCTGTCTAGCAATAGATCTAGCAGTTGCCGATCCATCTCCAGTCAACATCATGACTTTGACCCCTAAATCATCAATCTCTTTTAGAGCTCCTTTTGAGGATTCTCTTGGAGGGTCCTGCAGCGCTATTAGACCAACTAACTTGAATTCTTTTTCTCCAAAAGTTACTGCTAATACCCGGGATCCATCCGAAGAGAGATCTTCGATGTCTTTGGATAAATCATGTTTTTCATTTTGCATTTTCATCATTTCTAAAGGAGCTCCTTTGAAAACATGAAACTCTTTGCCATTAAAATTAATGATTGCCTCGGAGCATTTTCTTTTTGGATCGAAGGGTATGAAATGAAGTCTTGCTGTTTTTGAATATTCTGATGTGAATTTTTTAGATTTGTTCAATATTGCAAGATCAAGAGGATCCTGCGTGGCTTCCTCGCATGCTTTTGAAGCCAGGATCAAAAGATCCCCATCGGTAAAATCCCCGTATGAGCGTAAGGCTGAAATTCGAAGGGAATTTTGAGTAATTGTGCCTGTTTTATCGACACATAATATGTTCATTGCTGCAGCTTCTTCGATTGCAGATAATCGAGTAACAAGCACTCCTTTTTTGGCGAGCTCTATAGAGCCAAGTGCTGTTGATAGAGCATATGTAGCGGGTAATGCTACAGGAACTGAGGCAACAAGAAGAAGCAGGGAGAATGGAATGATGTCATATAGTGGAATTCCTTGATATATAGAATAAACAAATACAGAAAAAATTAAGACAATGTCAAATGCTACAAGGTATTTTATTATTGAAAATATGGTTGTTTCAAGATGAGAGGGGGTTTTTGTGCTGCGCATTATTTCTGCAGTTTTACCAAAAAAAGTATTTTTTCCCGTTGATGATACTTTTGCAAAAGCTTCTCCGTGTTTGACAATAGATCCTGCATAAATGGTTTCTCCAGCGGAGGGTTCTTTAGGCAGAGACTCTCCTGTTATGACAGATTGATCGATCAGTACATCACCATGAAGAAGTATAGCATCGGCTGGAATAATGTCTCCCATGCGAATGCGTATTATATCCTCAGGGACAAGTTCTTGGGCAGGCTTTAGCCTCCACACTCCATCTCGAAGCACTCTAGCTTGAATATTTAATCGGCTTTTCAATAAACGAAGCGCATTTTTTGCCTTGCCTTCCTGAAAAAAGCTAAGAGCGGCATTAAATAATAGAAGAAGCATGATAATCCATGCTTCTTTTCTGCCTAAAATGAGTTCCAATAAAATAATGATTTCGAGCACCCAGGGAACCGGGCCCCAAAATTTACGCAAGAAAGTAACAAGCGGGTTACGAGTTTCTTCCGGGAGAATATTGAGCCCGTATTTTCCCAATGCGATCTTCGCTTCTTCTGAAGATAGTCCTTTTAGTTCGGTCATTTGCGACTTCTATGTTTTTTACTTATGTAATGCTATTTTTTTAATAGTATATTTCTTCAATAAAGTATATCCCATTAATTTGGAAGGCGCTTTAAAATTAAATATCTAAAATTAGAATTTCAATTAACCTTGTTATCCGCAATAATGAAGATGCATTATTTTTAGCGGAAAAAATTGGCTATAACGGTCGATGGAAAATTATGCATCTGATCTTTTAAAGCGATATGAAAACAAATCCCAAGAGTAAATTTATAAAAATGTTTTAAATTGTAATTTTTTTTAATTCAAGTAAACTAATCTATAAAAGTTAATCTTATTTCTAAAAAGCCTTCTAATTAAAATTTATTTTTAAAAAACTGAAAGGCGGTATTTTAGATGAAATTTTCAGGAGAATTTTATGCATAAGAAAATAGATATTTATCCGACATTATTGAATGTAGCAGCTCCTTTTAAAGGAATATTACTCGATGCAAACGGAGTTTTTTGGGACGGAGACGAAGCGGGCTTAATGCCTAATGCAAAAGAAACAATGGAAAGACTTTTTGAGCATAGAAAAACTATTGGCATTTTGTCCAATTCTACCCAGCTTGTTTCCAAGGGGCTTGAAAAGTTTAAATCACAGGGGCTAATTGAAGGAGTGCATTTTCATTTTCTTTTAACATCCGGAGAAATTACGAGACAGATGTTTTTGGAACAAAGATTACCATTTAAGACTCCTAAAAAAAGATTTTTTCTATTTGGATCGGTTCATCCAAAATTTTCCTCTCATGAATTAATTTTTAAAGACTCCTCCTATAGCGAGACAAAAGATGTTAAAGAAGCGGATTTTATTTTTATTTCAATACCTCACATAGATGGTCAGGACCAGACAAAAACGGATCTTTTTTTGGAAGATGTGAAAAAATTAAAAGGCTCGAATATTCCTATGGTCTGCGCTAATCCCGATAGGTTTGCACATGAAGGAAAGCCTTCTAAAGAAGTTGTTCGGCAAGGATCGATAGCCTCAATGTATGAAGAAATGGGAGGAAAGGTTTTTTATATTGGAAAACCCTCAAACGTGATATTTTCCAAAGCAATGAATTTTTTTTACAGAAAGAAAATTTTACATCCGGAAGAGATCTTGATGGTGGGAGACACTCCTGAAACGGATATCAGGGGAGCTAGGAGCTTTGGTATGGCGAGCGCTCTTGTGACAACTACCGGAATTATGGGGAAGAGAATGCAAAAGGGAATGGACGCCATTTCCAAACTGCCAAAAGAAGATCTTCCGGACTTTTTTATTGAAAGATTTTAAAACGGTTTTAAAATGTTTGAACTTCATCCAGATTTAAATAAAAAAATTCATCTTCTAGATATGACTCTTTGCAAAGTGCTTTTAGAAGATGAAAAACATTACCCCTGGCTTATTTTAGTGCCGAGGCGCGTAAATGTCTGCAGGCTCATGGACCTTTCAAATCAGGACAAACATCAGCTAATTGATGAATTGGACGTGGCTCAAAAAGTACTTTTTGAGCTTTTTCATCCCGCACAGTTAAATGTTGCAGCAATTGGAAACAAAACTCCTCAGCTCCACATACATGTGATTGCAAGAACGCTTGATGACCCTGCATGGCCGTCTACTGTCTGGGACCATCCCGTTAAAGCCCGTTATTCTTTGAAAGAAAAAGAGGACAGGATAGCTGTTATTCTTGAAGCTTTTGGAAAGTTTTCTATCTAAAATCAAAAAATTAATATAAAAAATATCTCATTTTTCATTTTGCGTAAAAATTAAGTATTTTAATTACAGTTATTTGCATTAGAAGATTGGACAATTTGGAATTCGGATTTACAAATTGGCTAAACAGTGAATGTTAAATAAGCATCTAATAACCGACTTAAGAAAAAAAATTAAAAAAGTTTAAAAAATCATTGTTAAAAAAATCAAGAGCGGTTCCTTTGATTTTTCTTAAATAAAATAATAAATTTTATTATCGTTTTTATCTTATTCATTTAGGTCAGTATGAAAAAAATTATAATTAGAGAGCCAGTATCTCAGGATGTAGATGCTCTCGTATCTTTGATGGGCCAGCTTGGCTATCCTATATCATTTCGGGAAATGGAAAAAAATCTTCTGGAATATTCAACCCGTCCAAATCAGAAGGCCTGGATTGCCGAGAAAGATAAAAAAGCTATAGGCTGCATTGCAGTTGCGATCACAAATTATTTTCATAGGAAAGGGACTTTTCTAAGAGTGATCACTCTTGTTGTTGATAGAGATCATCGAAGAGAAGGAATCGGAAAAGAGCTTATGAAAAAAGCTGAGAGCTATGCAAAAGATTTGGGATGTTCTCATGTGGAGTTAACAAGCGGCATGCATAGAGCCAAACTTGGATATCATGATTTTTACAGATCGCTTGGATTTAGCGATCTTGGAGAGATTAAAAAGCATTTTGGTAAAAAATTAGCCACTGAGGAGTTTTGATGCATAAACTATTTGAAAAATTGAATATTAATAGCTTAGTTCTTAAAAACCGTTTTGTCCTGTCAGCTGCTTATGGTCCGAAAGAAAAGCTTGAAAGCTTTAAAACCCTTGCCAAGGGCGGAGTCGGTTTAATCATAACCGACGGCCTTGAGTTAAATGAGATTGGAGAATTTAAAAAAGTTATTGAGGAAGTGCATAAGCTTGGTGGAAAAATTGCACTTCAGCTTGTTAGCGGAATCGGAGGAAGGTTTGGGTTCGATGAAAACGCGTTAGATACGATTGCAGTCTCTCATTTAGATGAAAATAACGTTTTTTTTAATCCATTTGTAAAATATACCCGCCATCATGAGGCAACAGAAGAAGAGATTGAGATGATCGTAGATGAGTTTGTTCAGGGCGCAATTCTTGCTAAATCAATCAAGGCAGATGCCATTCAAATCCATTCGGCCCATCAAAGTTTTTTGCTTCAATTCTTATCTCCCATTACCAACAAAAGAAAAGACAGATGGGGAGGCTTGATAGAAAACCGCACCCGCATACATAGACTTATATATGATTCCATTCGCTTAAAAGTCGGGGATAATTTTCCAATCCTTATCAAATTGGGGGTAGAAGACGGCTTCGATGAAGGGCTTAAATTCTCTGAAGGAAAAAAGATCGCAAAGCTCATTGCCTCATATGGCTTTGATGCCATAGAAATCAGCCTAGGGCTTCAAAATATTCAAAAAATCATAGAGTTAAATGACTGGAGCGGCACTCCCATGAGAATAAATTTGGATAGTATTAAAAAAGAAGCATATTTCAGTTCTTGGTGCAGGGAAATAAAAAAGCTTGTCTCCGTTCCTGTCATTATGTCAGGCGGATTAAAATCTTTTGAGAAAATTGAAGAATCTTTTCAAAAAAACGAGGCTGACCTGTTTGGACTTTGCCGTCCATTGATCAGAGAGCCGGCCTTAGTGAGGCGCTGGGAAAGCGGGGATCTTAAAAAAGCCATATGCATCTCATGCAACAAGTGCCTTACCGAGATTTATTTGAAAGGAAATCCACTAGAATGTTTTTTAGATCTTAAAAAATTCTAAGGTTGTAATTTTCTTAGCCTTTTGTCAAAAAAATAATCGGTGTTTTTTACAGCTTATTGCATCAAGTTCTTCTTGGCTTTTTAGTTAATTTAAATTATTAATTTTAAGCATCTTAAGGATGTTTTTATAATCTCTAAAACCTAATTTCTTAACTTTTTTAAAAAACTTCTTCAAAAACAAATAAAAAAAAGAGCTTTTTTTAATTCAAAAACCATTGAGTTAATATAGAGTAATTTTTATATAGAAGAATATATGAATAAAATAACTATAGTTTTGACATTAATTATTTTAACAGTTTTAACTACGGTTGTTTATAGATCATGCAATCAAGAATGGCTGGCTTTTTCAAAAGCCGAGCATTTTTACAAAAATAAAAATTACGATGAGGCTATTAATTATTATCTCATAGCAATCCAAAAAGGCGTAGTGATAGATAATTTGGTGGGACATCTTGCCAAATCCTTACTGGCTACAGACAAGTATAAAACTCAATTTTCTTTATTCGAAGACCTTAAGAATAAAAATCCCGAAAATGTATCAGCTTTTAGTAAATTAGGAAATTTTTTCTTTATTATAGAAGACTATAGGGAATCTATTAAATTTTATGAGTACGTGCTCAATCTAAAACCGAACGATAAAATTACCAGATACGGGCTTGCATTATCTTTATCCCGAAGTGGAGAATATGACAGGGCAGCGGATGAATATAAAATTCTTTTGAGTGAAAAATGATAAAAGTTTTTTTACTTTTACTTTTCACCTCAACTTGTTTTAGCGCTGATAAATATGAAGTTCTTGAAAAAAGTTCTTATGTTAAAAATGAACCTAAAAAATGGCAAATCAGATGGCACTTAGCAAGAGTTCTGTCTTACGCAAATAAAAATAATGAAGCAGTCGATGAGTATCAAAAATTATTAGAAGAAAAACCAAGGCTCTATGAGGTTAAAATCGAGCTTGTAAATCTTTTTCTGTCTCAAAATGATCTTGAAAATGCCATAAACATAGCAAAAACAATACCTTTAAGAAAGCTTGACTTTCCAACTAAGCTTGTGCTTGCAGATATTTATTTTCAAATTGGGAAATATGAAGATGGAGAGAAGCTTTATAGAAAGTATTTGATCCATAATCCTAGAGATTTTTCAGCAAGATCAAAACTTGCTGCAATGTATGTATTAACTGGCAGATATCAAAATGCACTAAAAGAGTATAAGGCCATTTTGTATAGCGATCCTCAAAATGTTGAAGCTAGAAAAAATTATCTTTTAGTTTCGCTTTTGGCACAAAATGAGAATGCAAAATGATTTTTGCCGCTTCTTTTGCACTGTTTTGTTACATAGGCGACTTGCCAACAAATGTCTGCGATAAAAAAATCGAAAAATATTTTTTAAACGAAGAGCTTGATAGATTGAAAATTCTTAAGGAAAATAATCCTCAAGATATAAAAATCAGATTTGATATTGCTAAAGTATATCATGAGCTCAAAATGAATCCGCTGGCCAAAGAAGAGCTTTTATTCATTTTATTAAAAGATCCGGAAGATGAAGAAGCCAAAAATTTAGCTCGGGAAATCTTTAGAGAAGAGCTAAAAAGAAAAAAAGAATGGTTTTATTCTTCAGATAAAAAGGAAGTTTTAGACCTAGCAAGAAGCTACTTTTTAAATCAGCAGATTGACAGGGCGATACAAACCTATAAGCATTTGTTAAAAGAAGAGTCCTCCTTGGTTGTTTTAAAAGAGCTTGGAGAAATATACGTATCGCTTGGAAACATAAGTGAAGCGGTAGTTTATTTTGAAAAAGCCTACAAAATGAAACCAACGCTTGAGCTAAGAAAAAAACTTGCTGTTCTTCTTACCTGGTCCAAAAAATATGATGAGGCGCTTACACTTTTACTGCCTCTTTATAAAAAAGAGGCTGAAAATTCCGATTTAGCTATTTTGATTGCTGAAGTTTACATAAGCAAAGATGATCTTGAAAATGCTAATTTTATCTTGGAAAAGCAGCTTAAAACTGATCCGGAAAATATAGCTCTTTTATCGGAAATGGCAGATGTTCTGGCTTATAGAGGATATGTTTTACAGGCAAAAAAGATTTATGAAAATCTTCTTAAAACAGGAAAAGACAGCAGAAACATTCTTCAAAAGTATGCCTCAATCATGCAACTCTGGGGAGATTTCAGCGGAGCGGAAAAATTTTATAAAACGAATCTTTTGGATGAAAATACAAATAATTTACAATTGGCGAAACTCTATGTCAGCACCGAGCGCTATTATGAAGCAGAAGCCATATACAGAAAATTGCAGCTAAGCCCAAGCACATATGTTCCGGCGACAATCGAACTTGCCAAGACAAAGATCCTGGAAAAAGACTTTGAGCAAAGTTATTTGGAGCTTTGCTCTTTATTAAACAAATATCCTTTTGTTGAAGAGGCCAAGCTATTGAAAGCAGAAGTTCTTTATGAGGCAAAAAAATATTCAGAGGCTAAAGAAGCTTATTTTGAGCTCATTGCAGAAAAAATAGAACTGCAGAAAGCTTATTTGGGGCTTGGCAAGGTTTTTTTAAAGGAAGAAAATTTTGAAGATGCAGAAATTTACTTGAAAAAAGCTCAAGAAATTAATTCCAGTTACGAAGTTATTTTCTATTTGTGGCAAGCGGAAAAGAGGTCTTTGAAAGACCAAAAAGAAATTTTGGAGATGCAAGATTTTTCCAGCAAGGAAATAACGAAGATTTCAGACTTATATTTGATCAAGGGCGATGCTCAAATAAGCCTTGAGCTTCTTCAAGAAACAATAAAAAAAGATAAAGAATTCTATCCAGCTTATTTAAGCCTTATTCAAACATACGAATATCTTCATGATTATGATAATGCTCTAAAAATCATAGAAAAGCTTCTGAAAGAAGATCCCCATAATTATAAAATGCTTTTATGGAAAGCAAGAGTGCTCGGATGGTCGAATGATTATGAAGAATCTTTAAATGATTATTCGGAATTGGAAAAGTTAAGTCCAGATAATTCAGTTCTCATAAGAGAAAAAGCGAGAGTTGCAATGTGGGACAAGAAATTTGATCTTGCAATGCAGTTTTACAATAGCATTTTTAAAAACAAAGTTGATGTTCTTCTTCAAACAAAACTGCTTAAGATCTTAAAAGACGATACAGTTTTTTACAAAGATGTTGAAGATTTATGCGTATCTATTTTTGAGGGCTATGAAAAATTATGGTCTTCTTTTTTTAATGGAAAATATCATCTTGATGCGAAAGAAAAGTTAGAAGTAGAAAAGATCTTTATGGATCTTTTTGGGATATATAAAAATCAAAAGGCCTTCTATTTGGAGAAAAATGCCAAAACGCTTGTTTGGAATAAAAGGCATGCCCAGGCGCTTATTGCATACAAAAATCTTATTAATTTTGAAAAAAACAATGAAGAGGCCTTTTTTGATCTTGGACAGGTGCAATGCGAACTTAGGATGTGCGATCTGGCCAGTGAAACTTTTGAAGAACTAATTGATATAGATCCTCTGCATGACCGCGCGCATATTGCTCTTGACAGGGAAGAAATTAAAAGCCATCCGGAGATTGCTTTGAACGGTACTTTTTGGAAAGAAAAAGGAAGAGGCGATCTTGATCAGATCATGAGAAACAGGCTGGACGGCAGCGTTATCTTTCCGATAAATTGCGAAAATCATTTTTCTGTTACTGAAAACCATTACTTTGAAACCCCATTTTTTAATAATAAAACTTATAATGCCGACGGGTTTACGGTGGCCTATTCGGCAATTACCTCGCCTTATTTAAGAGCAGATGTGGGATTTGCAAAAAAATATTACTGGCAGTCTTTTAAAAACACTACACAGGGAGCGGCCAACTTATTTTTTAATTTAAATGACTATGTCCATTTCCAACTTGGGTATTTAAGAAAAGACCATCTCGAAAATTTATTCTGTCTTGAACAAAGAACGCAAGAGTCTAATTACAAAATAGGACTTGGTTCCTTCATTACCCACAAACTTGATATGGCCCTTGAAGGGACCTATGTGAAATTTACCGATGGCAACAGGGGGCAGTACTGCAGGGGAGATCTGGGCTATAGGCTTACCGAACATCCAAGAATTTTAAAATTTCAAATTACTGCGGAATACAGAAATCTTAAAGAGCAAAATATTTTTATTTTTAACTCCGGCGGCAGTCTTGTAAACATAATTTTCCCCTACTGGACTCCCGATCATTACAAATCAGGCAGATTTTTAATCGACTTTTATTCGGACCTTTCAAAATATTTTTTCTGCGCTTCCCAACTGCATTATTATGAATTCAAGTGCTCCTATGGATACGATTCCGAGAAAAATCCGGCCTTTGAAGTAGATGGTGAGTGGCATATAGAATTTTTAGACCACTACACTTTCTCGATAACCGGTTTGATTTATAGATCAAAACTATGGAAGGCCGACGGCCTTTGGGTAAATTTTAATTACAGGTTTTAGATGTTAAAGAAAAAAATCACTTTATCTGTTCTGCTGATCTTAACCTCTGTTTTTTTAATGCTGATATATTTGTCTGTCAGGGTATTTACATTCACAATTATTGAAGCTCTCTGGTATGAAAAACTGGTGGCTTCCATGCTTTTGCTTAGCGAAATATTTATTATGATTCATGGAATGGGATATGCCTTTGAAATCTTAAAAGTTCTTTTAAAAGAAGAAGATAAGGAAAAAGAAAAGAAATATATTTTAAAAAGCCATCCTAAAGTATTGATCGTCATTCCTTCATATAATGAACCAATAAACGTTTTGGAAGAGACGATTATAAGCTGTTACAACTTAAGCTATGAAAATAAGCACATAATTCTTTTGGATGATACCAAATATGATCAAGATTTGAATGAGGTGATCGCTTATCAAAAGAGCGTGGAGGAACTTTGCAAAAGAAGAAAGATTGGACTGTTTAGAAGAAAATGGAGAGGCGCAAAGGCGGGAATTATAAATGATTTTCTGGACTATATCCATGGCAGGATGAAAAAGGAATTTTCTTACCGGGAATTTGGAGAAAAAACAAGCTTCGAGAAGGGAAAATATATGGTTGTTTTTGACGCGGACCAAAAGGCGTTTGTTGATTTTATAGAAAATCTCGTTTTTTTGATGGAAGAGGACCCGAAGCTTGCCTTTGTCCAAACTCCGCAATATTATACCAATATGGATAACAAAGTCGCTAGGGCCGCGATGCTTCAGCAGGCAGTTTTTTATGAATTTATCAGTGAAGGAAAGGGTATTTCTGGCGCAATGATCAGCTGCGGAACAAATGGTATTCTTAGGATCAAAGCATTGGAAGAAGTCGGCGGTTTTGAAGAAAACTCGCTTACCGAGGATTTTGCAACTTCGTTTAAACTTCAGTTAAATAACTGGTCGACTCTTTACTATAATAAAGTGAAGGTGTTCGGTCTTGGCCCGGAGAGTTTAAAAAGTTACTATAAGCAGCAGTATCGATGGGCATTTGGAACGATATCCCTGTTTAAAAATTGGATAAAAGAATTTATAAAAAATCCCAAAAAAATGAGCTTTGTTGCCTGGTGGGAATATTTTCTTTCATGTTCATATTATTTTACGGGCTTTGTTTTTTTTGTTTTTATGATCTGTCCAATCCTTTTTTTATTATTTAATGTTCCTTCATATTTTTTAAATATGAAGGTTTATAGCGCTTTTTTCCTGCCTTATTTTGTTGTGACAATTTTTGTATATTATGGCACCCTTCGAAAAAGAGGCTATACCGTTAGAGAGCTAATGTATGGACAGGGGCTTTTATATGATTCGTTTTATATTTATATGAAAGCTGCAATGGCCGCTCTTTTCAATAGAAAAAGAAAGTTCGAGCTTACGGCGAAGAGTAAAGAGAAAATTTTGCCGCTTTATTTACTTTGGCCTCAATTATTAATGGGCTCTTTATGTTTTATTTCTGGTGTTTGGGGCATTAACAGGATGTATTTTGAAAATAGCAATCTCATACCCGTTGCTGTAAACGTCTTTTGGTGTTTTTATAACTGCCTTATTTTATCTTTTATTTTATATTTCAATGATTCTCTAATAGGTAAAAAATCCAATCATGCTCTTATAGGTAAAGAATGAAAAAAATCATTTTAATTTTTACATTTTTATTTTCCTCACTTTTAGCTGATCCTTTTTTGGGAGTAAATGTCGAGGGAATAAACATTACTAAAAAAACGATGCAAGATGTTGAGGAAGAAACTGGCTTTTTGCCGGGTTTTGTTAATTTTTTTATAGGGTGGCCTCAAGGTGATGAATTCAGTTTTCCCAAAGATGCTTTGTCCTCAATATGGGAAATGGGAGCGGTTCCATGCATTACGTGGGAGCCGATGTCGTATAATAAGGAGATTGCTTTTTTCGAAGAAATACTACTGGGAAAATATGATGAGTATCTTCTCTTTTTTTCTAAAGAGCTGAAGAACTGGAACAAACCGGTTGTTATAAGATTTGCGCATGAAATGAACCTTGCTTCCTATCACTGGGGAGTTTCTTCCAAAGATTACAATGAAAATTATCCGATTTTATATAAAAAAACATTTCAGTACCTTTCCTTGTTCTTGAAAGAGCAAGGCGTAGAAAATGCACTTATTGCATTTTGCCCTAATGCTGAATCTGTTCCCAGATCTAGCTGGAACTCTTTGCAAAACTATTATCCAGGAGATAAATATGTAGATATACTTGGTCTGGATGGTTATAGCTTTGATGGTAAAAGGAGCTTTAAGGAAATCTTTGCAGCTCCTTTTGAAGAGCTGAAAAAAATTAATTCCCAAAAACCTTTTTTTATTTTTGAAACTGCAAGCAGCGACAATGGCAAAAGAAAGATTTGGATTGAAGAAGCTTTAAAAACTGCTGCTAGTTGGAAAATAACAGCTCTTCTGTGGTTTCAGATAAACAAGGAAAAAAACTGGAAAATTAAAAAAAATGAGAGGGAGGTTTTTGCAAATATTAAATCTTCTTCTCCTCAAAAATGGATTAAGGAGGCAGTTTATGAAAAAAGAAGATCTTCTAAAAAATATTGAAAGGGCTATTTTAACTGAAGAGAGCGCTTCAGCTATTTATTACTCTCATCTAAAAGCCATAGCATCGCGCTTTCATAATAAGGAGTTTGCAGAAAAATTTCAAAATATTACCGAGCATTTAATTTCCGAGAATAAAAAACATAAAAAGATCTTTGAAGATATGTATCAGCTTGTAAAGGGAGAAAAGAAAAATGATTTCTAAAGAAGATATGCAAGGATTTTTAAACAAAATGCTTGAGATTGAAATGAACATGCATAATGCGTATGCGGGTCTCGCTAAAAAGGTAAAAGATGAAAAAATAAAAAAAACTTTTGAAATGGTCTCAAATCAGGAAACAGGGCACGCGCAAATGGTAAAAGACTTAATGAAGCTGCTTAGCAGTTTGAAATAGGCCTGAATTTTTGGAAGTAAAATCTTTTAAAACCTCGAAAAAGTTTTATAAGTTAATTTTTTAGAAGAATGAATATAGGCATAGTTTTAGATAAGAAATTAAAAAATAATTTTTTTTTCAACAATTTAGGATTTTGATATCATGAAATCCGTGAAATACGTTAGATGCCCTGAAAGAAACTTTATTTCAGAGTATATTTATTTCTTATGGTAAAAAAAGTTGAAGGATTGCGAAGCAAACTTAAAAAATTCGAGGTAATAACTAGAATAATGAATTTTAGAAAATCAGAGGCAAATGAATATTTTTCTTAAAGGAGTGATTTTAGGATTTTCCATCGCAGCGCCTGTAGGGCCGATCGGGATCCTTTGTATCCGCAAAACTCTTCAGTACGGCCGTTTGTCTGGTTTTTTTTCAGGGCTTGGAGCTGCTCTTGCCGATATGTGTTATGCGATCATAGCAGCATTTGGCCTTACCATAATTTCCGATACTCTGATCGCGAATCAATTCTGGCTTCGGTTAATCGGGGGAATATTTCTGGTGTATTTGGGGACAAAGACTTTTTTTGCGAGGACAATGTTTGAAAAAAAACAAAGTATACATCACGTAAATCTCTTAAATGATTTTCTTTCCACTTTTTTTCTCACTATAACCAATCCCATGACAATTCTTGCTTTTTTTGCTATTTTTGCCGGTATTGATCTTAAGTCGCACGGTCGCTTTATGAATGATATCTTTCTTGTTTTGGGGGTTTTGCTGGGTTCTGCCATCTGGTGGTTTATCTTAAGTGAGTTTGTGACTTTATTTCGCAAAAAAATTGAACAAAAGATGATGGTTTGGATCAATCGTTTAGCCGGTATACTGATTATCAGCTTTGGTCTTGTAACTTTGGCCTCTATATTTTTTGCTTCGAAAAAGTTTTTTTAAGAGTTTTTTCCGATGCTTTGATAAAAGACAAATCTCTTTTTAAAAAGATATAAGATTATTTTTTTACCTTGATATTCAAAAAAATCAAAACTATTGCATAAATCACAGGGCGGATTATAAAATAATTTTTTGAAATTAAAAAAGATCCAAAGAATATACGGATCTTATGATCAATTCTCCAAGCTTTGATTTTTTTTATTGGGGAAGCATTTGTTTTATCCTTTAAAGAAGATTATTTTATGACAAGCCTTATTAGCGATATGATAGGTTATTTGAGCCCTGCTGCAATCTCAGTCCCTACACCGCCTCAATCAACGATAGAATTAACCGATCCATGGGCAAAAAATGATAATGCAGCGAAGATATATTCCAATACTGCTGCGAGCTTAAGTTCTGCAGCATCGAATTCCAGCATGTCTAGCTCAAGCGCTGCAATTGCCTCTAGCTCCAGCGCTGCCAGTTCTTCTAGTTCATGTCTGATATCTGGTTTCAGCGCTTCAGAATCGAGCTCCAGCATCAGGAAAGAACCCTCCTTTGTCAGACCTCCGTCTGATTCCGATCAAAAGACAATAGAAAGGTCTGCAAATTCTTTTCTTCTATCAGACGGGAGTGTGTATACCGGACAAATATTGAATGGCAGAGCGCATGGAAAAGGGTCCTTGGTTTGGGAAAATGGAAATACATATGTAGGGGAGTTTGTCGACGGAATAAAAGAGGGCTATGGAACTATGATCTATAATCAGGGAAGATCAAGATATGAAGGAATGTTTAAAAATAATCTATTTCACGGTATTGGCAAATTCAGCACGAGAGAAAATAATAAGAATAGCAAATGCGATGCTTATGAATATAAAGGAGCTTTTGAAAATGGTGTTCGATCCGGACAGGGAGCATTTGTTCGCATACGAATCATAGGCAATGAAACAATGACAACTACCGGAAGCGGAACTTTTCTTAAAGATCATATGATAGCCGGTAAGATAAAAGATGAATTTTCCGATCCGAGCATCAAAAAAGATGAAAATGAATCTGAAGGGTATTTTAGCGCTCTAATCTCTCAGATTAAAAATTTATTTGATTTTTGAATATGGTTCGTTTGAAGCTAAACCTGGGTAAAAAACTTTCAGTCGAAATAATTTGTGTAGGCAAAAAAATATCTCATATATTTTAGAAGTTAATTTTATCTTAAAACTACATTTTGTAGTTCAAAGCCTTGTTATTTCTAAAATATAAAGTTAAAAAAAGTTTTTTTGTAACATCACAAAAGATCATTATCAAAATGTCATTTAGAGGGATTTAAAAAAAATTAACTTATGTGAAAAAAACAATTGAGATGCTATAGGTTTTTTTGATAGGGCGCTGATAAATACAGGTAAGAAACAGAGTGCTTTTAGCTGCAATGATGTTTTTTAGTGTTTCCAGATGATATTTTTTCGGTGCCAGGCAAGCTTAAAGGAATGAAACTTGCAGGTAATTAAAGTATTAAAATTGTCTTTTCAAAAAAGCACAAAGGAGACTGCATGCCAAAGATATGGATTTTGTTAAGTATAATCGCTGTTTCTCTTCATGCAGCTTCAATAGCAGCCTGCACGAGCTTTGGCGTGAAAACAGAAGACGGCTACGCTTTTTATGCACGGACCATGGAAGGTGAGGTCGACTTTAAATCTACAATCTCTATCGTTCCAAAAGGAACCGCCTACATTGGAACATTGCCCGACGGTACACAAAAAGGAATGATATGGAATACCAAGTATGGGTTGGTCGGAATGAATTATTTTGGCCTCCCAATAATAATCGATGGCATAAATGAAAAAGGAGTGGCAGCGGGAACCTTGCTTTTCCCGGGGTTTGCAAAATATCAGACATTTAACCAAACGAAGGTCTCAAACACTATTGCAGAATATGAAGTTGTTACCTGGATATTGTCAAACTTTGCAAATGTTAATGAAGTCAAGAGGGCTATTAAAAACATTTATGTCTGCCAGGGTCCTAGTGATAAAACAGGCCTTCTGGAACTTCACTTTACAGTGCATGATGCAAACGGGGATCGTCTTGTGATCGAATATGTAAACGGTGAATTAAAACTATATGATAATCCAATCGGTGTCATGACAAATTCTCCACCGTTTGATTGGCATTTGATAAACTTGCGCAATTATATCAATATTTCTGCCACTAATGTTCGGCCGTTTGAAATTGAAGGAATAAAAGAGACAGGGTTGGGACAGGGGACCGGAATGTTGGGCCTTCCGGGCGATTATACACCGCCATCGAGATTTGTCCGTATGGCAGCTCTGGTAAGTTCAGCTCTTTCAGTTGCCGGAGCGGATGCCGGTCTTAATCTTGCCATGACAATTATCAACAATGTTGATATTGCTAAAGGTTCTATCCGGGAAAAGACGGATAAGAAAATTTTCTATGATTCAACTTATTGGACTATTGTGTCGGATCTTGGCAGAAAGAGATTTTATTTCCGTACTTACCATAATAAGAACTGGTGTTTTGTGGATGTAATGAAATCTCTTGCAAATGCTAAAAGCATTATGACCATAAAAACTGAAATACCAGCGGACTATAAAGATATTACTAAAACGGCCCAAGAATATGTTAAGCTGCTAGATGAAGGCTTTCCCAAACCACAATAACAAAATTGTTTAGTTTTTTGAGCCCTTTAGTTAGCTTTGGCCTTATTTTTTTGCCATTGGCTTTTTTCAAGACGATAAAGAACATCTCTTCGAAGTTTATGACCAAACGGCAATTTTGGATTGTCAAAATCATCTGCAGGATTATGATGCATTCCAATTTTTTCCATAACAGCTCTAGAGCGCATGTTTTGTATGGCGGTGAATGAGACAATCTCATCTAACTTTAGAGCTTCGAATCCGTGCTCCAGAGCGGCCCTTGCTCCCTCTGTTGCATAGCCTTTGCCCCAGTAATCAAAGGCAAGCCTCCATCCAATTTCTATCGCAGGAGCAAATGGAGCTGGAAATGTATCTTTATTTAGATCATTTAGACCAATAAATCCGATAAACTCCGCAATGCCTGGAACAGAAACTGCCCAAAATCCCCATCCTTTTTCTTTAATCTTTGTTTGTATTTTTTTTGCTAATTGGTCGCTTTCTTCTCTACTTAATGTAGATGGAAAATACTTCATTACACGAGTATCGGCATTAAGCTTGGCAAAAGGATCAAAGTCTTCTGTATTCCAAGGGCGTAAAATAAGCCGTGTCGTCTTAATAATCATTTTGTGAATTTTTGTTTCATTTAGGTAATAAGTTAGCATAGAAAAGGAGCTAAATCAATGAGAGAATAATTGATGATCTCTATCTAAGCTGAAAAGTTGAAAATAAGATATTTATTAAAAAGAGCAATCAGACCGGATTTTCGAATGTCAAAATCTTCTAGTTTACAAAAGGTTATTTTTTTACTATAATGTAAACTAATTAAAATAAGTAGTTGAAAAGGTGCTTTATGAGTAACTTAAGCATTAGAATGCAACAGGCAAGAAAAGCTGCAGGTTTAAGTCTTCGCTCGCTTGCTGATCTTGTGGGATTAAGTCATGCAGCCATAAAAAAATATGAAGACGGCATGGTCTATCCTTCTTCAGATATTCTTTTGAAAATTGCAAAGGCGCTCAAAATTCGAGTTGATTTCTTTTTTCGTCCAATCAAGGTATCTCTTGAAAATGTAAAGTTTCGCAAACGGCAAAAGCTTAGCAAAAAAGCTGAAGAAGTGATTAAATTTGAAGTGATAAGCCAAATTGAACGTCGTCTTGAATTAGAAAATCTTTATCCTTCATCTCCAGTCATACCATTTAAATTGCCCGATTTGCCGCAAAAAATTAACAGCTTTGAAGAGATAGAGGCTGTTGCTGAAAAGCTTCGATGTTATTGGAAATTGGGATTCGCACCGATTCATGATCTTGCAGATGCTTTAGAAAGTCATGGGATAAGAATTTTTATTGTGGATTCTTTCGAAGAAGATTTTGATGGCCTTTCAACTGTAATAAATGATCAGCCCATCATAGTAATCGGTTCAAGATGGCCTGGTGACCGGCAGAGATTTAATTTAATGCATGAACTTTCCCATTATATTTTGTCCAACCGGCTTTCTGATTTAGATGAAGAACAAGCCTGTAATCGATTTGCAGGAGCTTTTTTATTTCCCAAGGAAGAAGTTTTTCAATCAATTGGTAAAGAACGACGTTCTGTTGAATGGCAGGAGCTGCTTCTTATCAAGGAACAATTTCAATTAAGCCTGGGAGCAATTTGTTATCGTCTTAGAAATTTAGAAGTCATTCAAGAATCTTATTACAAAAATCTCATGATTCGTTTTCGGCAGAAGGGCTGGCATCGTAAAGAACCCGGTATAGCAATCCCTTCGGAAAAAGCTCATGCTTTCAAACAAATGCTATTTCATGCGCTTGGTGAAAAATATATCGGAGAATCAAAAGCTGCTGAACTATTAGGCTGTTCTCTCAATCAATTAAAAGCTATTCGTCAGGTAAAAAATCCCTATGCTACTCATCAGTGATACTAATGTTCTTATCGACATTGAAGATGGTAAGCTAACCTCTCCTCTCTTTAAGCTTCCTTATGAGATCGCAGTTCCTGATGTTTTATTTGAGTCAGAACTTAGAGAGAAACATGGTCATCTCTTGCAATCTCGATTAATAATAAAAAGCCTTACATCTGAATTTGTACAAAGAGCGGAAATTTTAAGAACAAAACATCCAAGGCCAAGTATTATGGATCATTTTGCTTTATCTCTTGCAATGCAGGAACAATGTCCTCTCCTAACTGGAGATAAGGATCTTCGAGATGCTGCTATAAAGGAGAACATTGAAGTACATGGGACAGTGTGGATTGTGAGAGAGCTATTGCAAGCGAAGTTGATAGATCAAATGCAGGCCAGAAATAGTTTTGATTCCATGAAAGCGAAAGGAAGCCGCCTTCCCTGGAGTGATGTAGAAAAACTTGTAAGTAGTTTTGCAGTAGCTGGAGGTAAAAATGAATAAATGGTTCATATCCGACACTCATTTCTCGCATGCTAATATCATCCGTTACACTGGAAGTCCTTTTCAATCTGTCAGTGAGATGAACAAGTGTATATATTTATGACTCAGGATTTTTCTAGTATTTTCTGGAAATTCTTCTGAAAAACCAATACATTTTTTTTTAAAAAAGCGATATTTTTTAACAGAACTTTTAACTTTTATAAAAGGTATTTTAATGAAAGAGCTTCAAAAAGAGCCTCTTCGAATAGGTATTATAGGCTGCGGAAATTTTATTGTAGAACGAGTCCTTCCTTTGATCCGAGATCTGGATAATATTCATGTTGTTTCCATTCAGAATAGAAATACAGCAAAAGGAAAAGAGATTGCCGGCCGTTTTTCCATTCCCCAATTTGTTCTGAAAAGAGAAGATCTGCTTGAAAACCCCCTTGTCGATGCTGTTTATATTGCATCTCCCAACTTCATTCATGAACAGGATTTGGAATTATGCGCAAAATATGGGAAGCCCACTCTTTGTGAAAAGCCATTAGCGATTTGCGCTAAATCTGTGGAGAGGCTTTTAGATATCTTTAACAATTTAAAAATTCCTCTTTTTGTCGCACATCAGCAGCGGTTTAATCCGGCAGTCCAAAAAGCTAAAGAGCTTATTGAAGAGGGGGCTATAGGCCAAATTCAATATTTTCGTGCGTATTATTTGACCAAGAGCCAGCCTCCTAGTGATCAGTGGAGGATGAAAAAAGGAAACGGGGGAGGCGCTCTTCAGGAAATCGGAATTCATCTGATCGACTTGATACATTTTATTTCCGGGGAAGAGATTTCTAGCGCCCGAGGTTTTTCTATTCCTTATGCCGAAGGCGTAGACCTGATTACCTTCGCTGAGGGAAAGCTTTCAAAAGGAGCCGGGTTTTCTTTGAAGTGCGGGTATTCCCTTCCTTACGAAAATGGTTTTGAGATATTTGGAACTCAAGGTTATCTTGCATCTCCGGGATCGCTGCGCTCAAATGAGCTTGGAAGCGCTCTTTATTTTTTCCGAAAAAACGGAGAAAGAAAAGAATTTTCTTTTCCCTTTAAGAACCTTTATTTCGAAGAGCTCAGACATTTTGCAAAAGTTATTGTAGAAAAAATACCTTCTTTTATATCTGCTAATACCAGTCTTAACAATCAGAAAGTGATTGATTCTATCTATAAAACTCTTTGAATTTTGTCCTGAGGAATGGATGAGTAAAATTTGGGCTTAACATAAATTTTTCACTTAGATAAGATTAGAATTTTAGCTTGAGGTCCTTCAAATGCAATTTGATGACAAGAGAGAAGTATTTGGGAAATTACGCTCTCTTTTATGGCCGATTCACAGACATGAATTAAAAAAAATACTTCTTATTTTCTTTCTTTTTTTTTTAGCATCCTTAAACTATCACCTCTTAAGAGTAACCAAAGAAGCTCTCATTGTAACGGCTCCTCAATCCGGCGCTGAGGTTCTTCCGTTTTTGAAATCTTTTGCCATGCTCCCCTTGGCAGTAGGAATGATGGTGGGCTTTACTTTTTTATCGCGCTGTTATAATCGCGAAACAATCTTTTATGCTTTCATAGGATTTTTTATCTTTTTTATCCTGTTTTTTGCCCTGATACTCTATCCCCAAAGAGAAAATTTTTCGCCCGACAGACTCTCAAAATTTTTGTCGGCAGTTCTGCCAAGAGGGCTGCATGGACTGATCATGGTGATGCAGCACTGGATTTTCACCATCTACTATGTTGTTGCAGAATCGTGGAATGGATTTTCGATTTCTATTCTGCTTTGGGGCTTTGTCAACGATGTTACGGATGTGGCGGAAGCTAGGCGAAGCTATGCTATTTTTGGCATGGGACTCAATGCAGCAGGCATGGTTGCCGGACAGGGAGGGGATTTTCTTATCACAGCCTTATCTAAAGTGAACGTGCTGTCTTTTTCCTCCTTTCTCGGATGTAAAACTTCCTGGGATCAAACTCTTTTTATTATTCTTTCTATTATTGTTATCAATTGTCTGATTCTTATCGGCATCTACCGCTTTTTACATGTCTTTTTTTTTCCTGAAAGGAAGAGCCTTTCTAATGTTTCTTCAGAAAAGAAAACTGAATTGTCTCTTTGGTCGAGCATTCAGTACGTCTTGCAAAATAGATATTTGATTACCATTTCTTTCATTGTAATTTCATATTATCTGGTTAACAATCTAACTGAAATACTCTGGATAGCCCAAATAAAAGAACTTTATCCCCGGGTAGAAGAATACGCAGCCTATATGAGCCGGCTTACTTTTTATACAGGATTTATTGCTACGATTGCATCGTTTTTGATATCAGGAAATATCATCCGCCGATTTGGATGGAAAAAGGCGGCTTTGGTCTCTCCTCTTATTGTATTAATTTCCAGTATCTTTTTTTTCTATTTCCTTTTCATAAAAAATCATTCTCCGCACCATACTTTCTGGGGAGAGTCGACTCTTGTTCTTGCGGTCTTTTTCGGATCAGTCCAGAACTGTCTGATGAGAGCCACAAAATATACTCTTTTTGACGAAACGAAAGAAATGGCTTTTATCCCTCTTGATCCCGCCAGCCGCATCCAGGGAAAATTGGCGATAGACGGGCTTGGGTCGCATTTAGGCAAATCAGGCAGTTCTATATTTATACAGTTCTTTATTGTTCTTTGCGGCACTGCTACTGCAGCTTTTCCTTTTTTTGCTGGAATCATTTTTTTCATTTTACCCGGCTGGCTGTTCAGTATTCATTCTCTTGGAAAAAAATTTGAATCGGCCAGAGAAATTAATAAAACTTAAAAGAGCATTCGATTTTCTAGGATTTATTTTCTTTTATAAAAAAGCCTTTAAAATACTTTTAAGGCATTTTTCTTATTTTATAAAAATTTTAAAATTTTAAATTTGAATGAGTTGACATAAAAATAAAAAATCAAAATAATAAATAAATTTCAAAAAATTTTTAACATGGAAGCGCGGTATCATGAATGGACACAATCAAAAAGAGATGTATTCAGCAACTTCTTACGACCCTGAGACAAATTTGTATAAGGTTTCGAAAATCGATGGTCAATATCGAACTAGAGGCCCTTTAAATGTGGGATTTCAAATTACACGCAGGTGTAATTTAAAATGCATTTACTGTTCTGAACTCCCCAATCTGCCTGATCTGGAATTTTCTCAAATTGAAAAAGGCTTAAAAAACCTTCGCGATGCCGGAGTATTAAAGATTAACTTAACCGGCGGCGAAGCTTTGCTCCGTAAAGATATTCGGGAAATTATTGATACATGCAAAGACTTGGGATTCTATGTAGCAATCGATTCGAATGCAACCCTTGTCACAGATGAACTTGCAGATTTTTTATCGGACAAATTAGTTTATTTTGAGTCTACCATAGACGGGACTCCGGAAACCCACAACAGGGTTCGCGGAAGATATGATGATGTCTTAAAAGGAATTAAAAAAATTACAGAAAGAAATATTCCTACATATTTAGCTATGGTTTTACTCGGAAAATCTATTGAAGACATGAAACATGTTCTCAAAGTTGGCCATGAGCTCGGCATTAAATACGTAAAATTTCTTACACCGATTCCTAAAGGAAGAGGGAAAACTTTAAAATCGGAATATCTGGACAATCCTTTTTTAAATGATATGTGGAAAGAAATTTGTCAATATCGAAAACAAGAAGGACTGTCTCCCGCAATTTCTTTAGCGGACTGGAAAAAAATTGGAAGAGGCTCCGTCATTTTGATAAATTCCGATGGTGATATGGTCGGCTCTCCTTCGATCGGAGAGGAAAACTGTGTGACTCCTATGGCAAATATTTTACAGAAGGCTGTTGATGAGATGTGGAAAAATTTTCCGCATAAAGACAATCACATTAGAAAATATATTGGCGATACCATGTTTTATGAACTCTGTCTTTCTGAGAGGGCTTAAATTTTTTAAAAATCAGGAAGGTAGCATGAGAAAATATTCTTTTTTTCTTTTTTCTTTTTTTATTCTGTCTTTCTTTTCTTTTGCAGGTGCGGCGGAACATATTATATTATTTGGGCCCCCGGGCTCAGGTAAAGGTACTTTTTCTCAAAGCGCTGTAAAAAAAGGAAATTTTCTGCATATCTGTCCGGGAGACATTGTCAGAAAAGAAATAGCCGATCAAACCCCTTTTGGCCTCGAAGTTAAAGAAAAGGTATCTTTGGGAGAAGATCTTTCTGAAGAAATCATTTTTAAGATTGTAGGAGCAAAGCTGGAAGAGTGTTTAGCCCTGCATAAATATTTTATTCTAGATGGTTTTCCAAGATCGCCGGCCGCTTACTTTTTTTTAAAAGACTTTCTTATGAGCCATAATTTACACTTATGTGTTGTAGTTGTATGTTTAGATGCCCCGGATGAAATCTTAAAAGAAAGGATAAAAGACCGCATAGTCTGTCCTAATTGTTTCCATGTTTATAACAATATCTTTGCCCCTCCCAAAAATGAAGGCTTTTGCGATGAGTGCTATCATCCTTTGGAAAAAAGATTGAATGATTCTGCGGATGTGATCTGTAAGCGGTTGAAAAATTACCGTGAGAAAATTTCTCCAATTGTAAGACAAGCTTCTCAAGACTATTTTTCGATAACGCTTTCTTCTCATGAAGAGATAGATCGTTTTTTATGCCGGGGACTTTAATCTACCCTTAGTTTTTTAAGGAATTTTGACTAAGCTTTTTAAATATAAACAGCAGCTTCTCTTTGCTTGCTTTTTTGGCGTTTTTTCTCCTGTAAACTAGAAGAAATGTAAAGTAGAATTTTAGCTTAAGCAAAAAGAAGGCTAAACGTATAATGCAGGGTGATAATAATTGGCTAATTTATGAAAAAAATTTTTATCGGCACGTGTAATCGGAGCAAGCAGGAAGAATTTTCAGCTTTGGCAAAAGACTATCCTGTAAAGTTATATTTTCCGAGTAAAGATCAGGAGTTATCGATTCAGGAAATTGGCGCAACTTATGAAGAAAATGCCCTATTGAAAGCAAAAGAATATCAAAGAAGCATCGGTGATGCGTCGATGCTTTTTGTCGGCGATGATAGCGGCCTTTGCATCCCTGCTCTGAATAACGAACCCGGCCTATATTCCAAAAGGTGGGCGGGGTATGAAATGACCGATCAGGAAATTTTAGAATATTGTTTAAACAGAATGAAACATCTGCAAGGCGATGATAGAAAAGCTTATTTTGAAACAGTGCTTGCGATGATCGATGCAAAGGGAAAATCAACCTTCTATAGGGGAAAAATGTGGGGAAGGATCCTGGAAAAACCGGGTATAGCTCTGCCTCATGACGGATTTCCTTTTAGAAGCACTTTTTGGGTTGATGCGGTGCAAAAGCCTTGGTATTTAGCTAATATGATGAGTAAAGAAGAGCGAAAAGGTTTTTTAACGGCGCGTGAAACTGCTTTTAAAAACCTTCTTGAAGACATTTCCTAACCGCTTTTCTTGAAGCTTTCTTTATATTAACATTTATTTGAGCTTTCTATTGTTTTTCTCTTTCTATATTTATCAGACATAAGAAATGCAGTATCTTTAAAAATCTTTAAGATTTTACACTGTTTTTTTGGCAAATACAGAGTTTCATAAAAAACACTAAGTTTTTTTAATTTCCGTTTTTTAAAAATATTTGCTATGGCTTAAGAAAACGGGAAATCCTGATGCGACTTGCTAAATATAGAGCCAAGAGGAATCTGAAAACTTCTTTAGAGCCCCCGGCAAAAATCCGGAAGAAGAAAAGCCGAGAGCTTATCTTTGTAGTGCAAAAGCACAGAGCCACGCATTTGCATTATGATTTAAGGCTTGAGGTTGACGGAGTATTAAAGAGCTGGGCAGTTCCTAAAGAGCCTTCTTCAGACCCTTCTGTTAAAAGACTTGCGATAATGGTGGAAGACCATCCTTATGCTTATAAAGATTTTAAGGGCACTATACCTTCAGGCTATGGAGCCGGAACGGTTGCCATATGGGACAGCGGCACGTATAGCGTGTTTGGCGAAACTCCGGAAAAATCTGAAAAGTTAATCAAAGAAGGATTAAAGAAAGGAAAAATAGAGTTTTCGCTTAAAGGAAAAAAATTAAAAGGCACATTTTATCTCGTCCGCTTTAAAAATTCAGAAAAAAATGAATGGCTGTTGATAAAAAAAGATGAAAAAAATAGAAAAACTAAAACTTACAAATCTTGATAAAGTCTTTTGGCCGAAAGAAAAAATAACAAAAGGCGACTTGATCCGCTATTATGAAAAAATTTCCAAGTGGATCCTTCCATATCTCAAAGACCGCCCGGAGTCTTTAAGACGCTTTCCAAATGGCATTGGGGGAGAATCTTTTTTTCAAAAAAACCTGAAAGATTACCCTGAGTGGATTGAAACGAAAAGAATTCAGCATAAAGACAAGATTGTAAATTATGCTTTAATTCAGAATAAAAAAAGCCTTCTCTACGCAGCTAATTTAGGCTGCATTGAAATCCATCCTTTTTTTTCCAGAATTCAAAGCTTGCAAAAACCGGATTATTTGATTTTTGATCTGGACCCGAAGGGAGCATCTTTTGAAAAAGTAGTCGAGGTGGCTCAGGCTATACACCGGTTTTTAGAAGAGATTGGAGTTCTTTCTTTTTGCAAGACATCAGGAGCAACAGGGCTTCATATTGCAGTTCCTTTAAAAGCTAAATATACATATGAGCAGGCCAAGAAATTTGCTGAGCTCGTCGCTCTTGTTGTTCATCAAAGGATTCCCAAGATATCTACTTTGGACCGTTCTGTTTCCAAAAGAAAAGGCAAGGTCTACATTGACTGCTATCAGAATAACTTCGGCCAGACCCTGGCGGCGCCATATTGTGTAAGAGCGCGGCCATATGCAACAGTTTCCACTCCTCTTAAATGGAAAGAGGTAAAGAAAGGCCTGGATCCGAAAAATTATACGATCAAAAACATCTTTACCCGCCTTAAAAAAACCGGGGATCTTTATGCTCCTGTTTTGAAAAAGGGGATTAATATTGAAAAGGCGATTAAAAAAATAGAGAAAATTCAGAAGTAAACTTCTTAAGGTTAACTGAAAAATACCGAATTTTAGCCGAACTGCTGTAATTAGATGAGGGAAGTTTTGTCAGCTGATCTATATTTGTGACCTCGCTCATCTATAGGAAATTTCAAAAACAAACAATCTTTTTTAATAATGTCTAAAATTATTTTCAAAAAAAATACCATAAAATAATTGTTTAATTATTTTTTTAAATAACTTTCTTTTTTGAAAAAAAAGGTAATAAAAATTTTTTGTTTTGAAGTAATGAGGTATTAAGATAAAAAAAATTGAATTATTTTTTAAATTAGAGTATGCTTTAAGCTCAAAAAAAGGATTTTTTATGAGTATTGAACCTTCTTCATGGACCAGCATTTTATCGGGCCCGGAAATTGTTTCCAGATTAGTTTCTGAATATATTGGCGTAGATAGAGAAAAAATATGGAATGAAAAGCAGCTTAGAAGATTACAGGAAATAGTCTTTAAGTGTTTTTCAGATTACCAGGATATAATTAAAAGTTATGAAAATCTTGTATCTGTTTATCTGGATTTAGATGGTGTACTCATTGACCTAAACAGTGGGCTTTTTGATTCCCGCGCAATAAATAATTTATTAGGATTTCTAAGATCGCATAGAGCCGTAGTTTTTCTCTCTTCTTTCCGGAGAGGGAACTACACAATTTTAGATCTAAGAGAGCAATTCGGCCAGCATGAGTTTGGAAAATATATTGTCGGCAGAACCGATGATTATGATTATGAGTACAGGGCTATGGAAATATACACTCATATTCTAAACAATAGAATACTGAAGAATATTTTGATTTTTGACGATCAGGCATATGATTTTCGAGAACATCGGCTTTTGCAGTATTGTTTTGTACATGTAGAGCATCTTATATCTGAAAAAAACATAAAAAAAGCGAATGAAGTATTGGCTAAGAAAATAGTAGTTTCATAAATAAAAAATTGTTTTTTTAACAGCGTTATTTCTTCTTGTCTTTTAATTCAACCCTAATAAATGCCATATATGAAAGAGGGGTTTGTCCATATGATGACTTAATAGAACTTGGAACAAAAGATGCGCTTCCTTCAAATCCGATTCCCCAGAGTGTATAAGGAACTAGAGGAAATTCAAAAATATATCCAAGGTCTAGCTTGCCTACTTTAAATATTTTACCAGCATTCGGACTTGGAGGAATGAACAGTTCGTTTTTTGCAACATATTCCGCTCGGCCAAAAATAACATGCTTGCGATCGATTTCGATAGCGGATTCCAAAAGACATCCATTTAAGTTAGGGCCCGGATGATTGTGATTTAGCCCCCAGGCAGCTGTGATTTGCCAATTGCTGTCTTTCCATGCTTTATTGTAGCTGATGGAAGCGGTAGTGCGCTGAATATTGTCATTGGGTGTTAAAATATCGGGGCTTTTCAGAAATCCATAACTGACTTGCGCAGCAATATTTTCAGTCGGATTTATTGAAAGGCGGGTAGAGTATGAATCAAATCGGGGCCGGTCAAAATTCCATCGGTGTTGATCGGGTTCTCTGCCTGTAAAAATAGAGGCATCGATTTTTAACCAGTCGTGAACAAAGCCAAGAGTTGCGACTCCAAAAACAATATGAGTTGAGTCCAGCCAATGGTGAGTAATAGGCGCTTCAGGATTGAAAAAAGCTGAAAATCGATGGATATATGCAGGAGGTCCAAGAGCAGGCTCTCCCGGATATCCAAAATAGGCGAAAACGGAGTTTTTCATGAAAAAGCGAATCGTATAAACAGCAGCCAGTTCCATTAGAAAATCGTGAGGATGCTGCCGGTCGATTAATGGAGAGATCCCATTACAAGTTTCTCCTGTTTGCAACAGTAATGGGTATCCATTGCAGCCAACTGTTGCCGGTTCTAGACTAATCATGTTGCGCAGAGCAAAAGTGCCGCATCCGAAATCTTTTTGCGCAGTGAACATAAACATATTTTCGCTGAAGAATTTTCGGTCTCCTCTGGGGCCTCTCTGGTCATCATAAATCATCATGAGGTTCCCATGGACCATCACGATCCATTGGTCGGGAATGCGATGAATACCCGGCAATTGAGTAGAAGCCGGCATCCAGCTTGTTCCTGTTGCATCGCGCTCCATTGGATAGGTGCCATACATTCCATGCATGATCATATGGTCATCATTATGCTCATGAGCAGTTGCTCTGCATAAGAAAGCAATCATTAAGAATAAAATAGTTTTCATAATTTTCGATATTAGCGATTTTTGGATATTGTTGTCGATAGCTACAGTGCTTTTATGATTTAATTTCTAACATTTTCGGATAAATTTGTCATGGCTGGTAGCTGGACGATTACCGGAAAGGTCAAGGAGTTGTGGATTATTAAGGTTACCAATGGAAGCTGCGTTAGATAGTTAAATAAGCACAAGGGTTATAAAATGTTTAACTAGAAATTAGATTGCAGCCTCTAATTTATTAAATTACGTCCGCTGATAATATAATTGCATTCATGTGATTGTTTTGAACAGCTTTTTCATATATATATTTTGCAATAAACCATAAGAAAAATGAAGAAACTGTTATTGCACATCCAACAGGAAATAATTTTGATGCAAGTGTGATGGCATATGGGCTTAAAGAAGCTGCCATTAAGGCGGTTCCTGCTAAAAGGAAAACTATTAAAACAACTTTTGCGATTTTATAGTTTGTATCCAGTCTTTTTTTTTCTGTTTCTTTAATCTCTTCGATATCTTGCGCATAAAGTGTTCCACAATATTCATTTACTCTTGATGCCATAAAATGTCCCTTAAATTTTTAAAGTATTATAGCAAGTCAAATAGGTTTGTTTCTACCTTTTTTCTGTTTTGCTTTATGATTTGCAATCCTCTATAAAGCAGGCTCTTTTCTCAATAAATTTTTATATGTTTTTAAAAAAATGTATATATATGCTACAAGCTTAAGAGTGTTTTTTTAACTTGGAGTCAAAAATGAAAAACATTAAAACTTCTTATTTTTTCATCTTATTTTCCACACTCTTTTTTTTGGGATCTTTCATTCAAGGCAGCTGCAGCGAAACTAAAGCGGAACCTGTAATTCAGGGTTTGTATTTGTATGAGTCCCTTACGCTGAAAGATCAGTCAATAATTTTAAATGAGCGTCTGGCGCCAAATCAGGATATTACCACTCAAGCGGGAATGCAGCGGTTTTTCTCTAACAATGATGGGGTAATGATAAATAAAGATGGTTTGTACCGCATTAGTTTTTATCAAAGAGTATTTACCAGAGCAGAAAAGAGCAAATGCATTGTTTTTCTTATGGTTACTCCTGGAAATTATTATCAAAGATATCAAGTTGTAACAATGGAACCCGATAGTTCAGGCGAAATTAATTTTACTCAAATTGTTAAAATTAAAGCCGGGGAAAAATTACAAATTGTCCTTCGTCCAGTTTTTGGAGAAATTGTTTTAGGTCCTAATTTTAATTCTTCGGGTTTAACACTGGAAGAAATCAACTAAATTCTCATTTCTTTAAAAAAAATGAGTATGAATTTGAGATTGGGCTGGAAAGTTTTCCAGCCTTTTTCAAATCATCTTAAGTTCTCAAAATGCAATTCGAAGGGGATCTATCTTCCCTTCCTGTCAGTTTTAGCCGAAAACCGCCGAATAGACTCTAGCTATTGCATTGTATAAACTAGTGCAGGATTCCGAAATAAAATTCGCAAGTTGAACAACGGTATATGAAAAAGCTTGTGCTACAGGCTGTATCAGATTGTGAAAAATTTTAGAGGTCACATAAGAGATAATATCTGCTAGGGAAATTACGGCAGAGCCAAGGCATTTTCCAAAAGGCTGTACCACATATTCCCAGACAAGAAGAGAGCTTCCTTTGATGAGTTGCCATATTGGAAGAAGGAAGTAATCTAAAACATAGCTGATCACAGTGCTTGCAGCTTTAATGCACATATCAAAACCCTTTTCAGTAATATCCGCAAGAGGAACAATCACATGCTGCCAAAGGAATTTTGATAAGGACTCTAGGCCAACCAAAAGTGGCTGCATAATATTATCAAGGGTCCAATTTATAATGTCAGCAATTCTATTAGCTGTCCATTCCAATCCTTTTTCAATCACTCGTCCAATAGGCTCTATTACATGATTCCAAAGAGAACTTATTACGTTTTTGAGTATTTGCGCAAAAGGGACGATTAACTCATTCCAAGTCCATGTTATAACGTCTGAAATCCGATTAGCTGTCCATTCCAATCCTTTACCAAGCATTCGTCCAATCGGTTCTATTACATGGTTCCAAAGAGAACTTATTATGCTTTTGAGTGTTCTCGCAAAAGGTATAATTACAGTATTCCAAGTCTTCGTAATAAAGTCTGCAATGCAATTGGCCGCCCATTCCAATCCTTTTACGACTATCCGTCCGATTGTCCGTACGATGGGCTCTATTATGTGATTCCAAACAAAAATTGTTACGTTCTGGAGTATTTTTACAAAAGGAACTATTACATTTTGAAATATTATTTCAGCGGTCTTTTCCAGAGCGTTAGCGGAGGCTTTCATTCCTTTCCAAGCTAATTTCATCCCTTCAGGGACAACTGAAGTAATAACCCATTTGGGAAGCCTGTAAAATGCTGCATATAGAGGCACAGTTCCTGACATAAAAAAAGTTTTTGCTATCGTTTTTTGTATGTACTCTCCGCCGTTGAATAAAATTTTTCCTGAAAACACACAGATAGAGCTCGAAGAGATCTGCTGTAGTGCCAAGCCTCCGCCTTTTAAGACAGCTCCTCCTAGAAAAGACAGCGCGGCTATATAAATTAATGAGCCAAGGACAAGAGCTGTCACTTCTGTATAGTAGCTAACTTTTTCCAGAAGCCACTTTTGCACATATCGATTCTTAAATGCTGTCTGAATATTTCCTACTGACATTTTATAGGGATTATTTACCGCGAGGTCTAGAAAAGCGTCTCGTGTAAAGATTAATATTTTTGAAGCAAGGGGATCTTGTGATTTAGAAAAGTTATCAGAGGCTGCTTTTATAGAAAATGGATTATAGAAATGTTCTTCTTCGGAGTTTACGCTATCTAATGAGGAAGTATGAACGCCAAATATTTTTTGTGTAATAACTGCCATAGAAATTCCATTTTTTGTTTTATTTTTCGGGCAATAATACTAAAAGAAAATGAAAATAGTCAATTTTATTATAAAACTTAATATTTTTTATCATGGATATTTTAATAGGTAATTTTTAAAAAATCTTTATTGCAAATAGTTAAGATGATTTTTTGTTAATTAAATCATCTAAAAACATATTTTTAATTTAGGAATTTGAAGAAAATTCCTTCGCAAAAAAATTAGAAATTTTTTTTCAAAAATACAATTGTTTTCGATTTCCTTCCCTTGACAATGAAGAATTTAGAGTTGCTTTTTTATTTGGGGATCTTTTAGAGATAAATTTAAGTTTGTTTTTATATATTCATTGCTTTTAAGGAGGAAAAAATATGAACAAATCATCTCTGGAATTACTTGCGCCAAATAATTGCACGCTTGCTTTAATCGATCACGAACCGCAAATGTTTTTTGGAGTACAATCGACAGACCGGCAAACTATAATTAATAATGTAGTTGGTCTTGCTAAAGCAGCTAAAATCTTCAAAGTTCCCACAGTTCTTACCACAGTAGCCGCGAAAGATTTTAGCGGCCCGTTAATGCCTCAGATACAGGCTGTATTTCCGAATCAGAAACCCATAGACCGCACTACCATGAATTCATGGGAAGATAAAAACTTTGTTGCAGCTATAAAAAAAACCGGTCGGAAAAAAATAGTTATGGCGGCTCTCTGGACAGAAATTTGCTTAGCATTTCCTGCTATTTCCGCCACTGCAGATGGCTATGAAGTTTATGCGGTAATCGATGCTTCCGGCGCTTCCAGCTTAGAAGCGCATAAAATGGCTATTAAGAGAATGACGCAGGCCGGCGTTATTCCAGTGACCTGGCTGCAGGTATTATGTGAATGGCAGCGCGATTGGGCCCGCAAGGAAACTTACCCAGCCGTCATGAAGCTTTTAAAAGAACATGCAGGGGCCTATGGCGCTGGAGTATTTTATGTGGAAAGCATGATGGATGGGCATGGCGGATAATTTTTTTTAATTAAAAAAAAACATAAAAAAATATTTATAAATTAGAAATTTAAGAGATAAAAAAGCATTGAGAAACAGGTTTTCTTCAAAAAAATCAGACTTTTTCTCAAAACACGCTTTTTTATCTTTTCAAGATCTTGACTGGCAATGTTGATCGAGCGAGTTGCAGAGCAAAGATGTGAAATTTGTAAAATTTGCTGCGAAATTATCGAACTGAGCCTTAAAGTGCGAATCTAAAGGCTGGTTGAAATTAATTGATATACATTCCAGGTAAAATTCATTGGCTAAGGAATATTCAAACAAGCTTTGCAAAGGATTATTTTCTTTTAAATGAGCGGACTGACCTAAAACAAATGCGAGCATCTGTTTTATATCTAAATTTGTTCGATCAAATGAATATCCTTCTGTGAGAACTTCACCGGCCTCTTCATAGTTTGATTTACTAAAATAGCAAACGCCGGCTTTACAATACAAAACGGCCAGCTCCTTTTGGGAGAGCCCTGCTGTCGAGATTCTCGGTAAAGCGCTATTGAATTTTTTCAACGCTTCGTCAAAATTGCTCTTTTCATAAAGAGAATTGAATTCTTCCAATATAGAGGAAATGTTTCGTATAGCTGAAGAAGCTGATTGCGAAGATGATGAAGAGCTTGAATTGTTGGTTGAAAAAGATGTGTTATTGATGGAAACAGAATCAGACATGCTATCAACCCTAGATATAGACATAGAATTTGAAGAGAGAGAGGAAGAGCTTGTGGAGGCGGAAGCTTTAGAGAGATCGACTGTTCTTGGAAGAGTAAAGTGAGGTACTAAATTGGGCTTTAAAAAAGACCTATGTTTAGCTTTAAGAAATTTTCGCGCATGAGCAGTGGATTGAGGCAAGAGCATTCGTGAAGATACTGCCATAATTGTGTCATTGGAGGAAGAAGAAGCGGATGCAACAGAAGTGGGGTTGCGGGATGCAGGAAAAGTTGAGGTTGCTCGAGGATCTGTAAAAAAAGTACTTTTAACTACCTCAATGTTTGAAGGAGAGGGATCTCTATCAAAAATCTTTGTCGAATGTACGATCGGAATATTGGAAAAAGTTTGTGAATTTGGTATAGAAGCAGTTAATGAACTCGATGAAGAAAAGCACATAATAACCTCAATTTTATTTTTAGAGCTAAAACTTTAAATTTTTAAATCTTTTAAATAAATAGAAATTGCTTTTGTTGCATTATGAAAATAAAAGTTATTCAGAATAAAATAAAAATAAAAAAAAGTTTTGTCATTTATCAATGCAATAAAGGTAAGTTTTTTTTTGAACGTTTGGACAAAATTGCAAGATTATATAGCTAAGTTTATTGAAGAGGGAATCGGCTCTTGAAATTTCTGAGCAAAAGAAGGATAGTAAAAATCTTTTCAATGGTTGATTTTATTTTTAAGATTTCCAATACTCCTCCTTCTTTTTAAGGAGAAATTATGTCAGCATCATCATCATCTTTATCAACTGCAGCTCTACAAGTGAGAACTTCAACCGTTGTTCATCTTCCCCCTTTAGTAAGCGCCAAGAAACAATTATACATATCTGTTCCGGAAACGAGAACAAAGCGAATTTTTGCTTCTCAAGAATTTCAAAAGCTTCCAGCTATAGCACTTGAAGCAATAGCTTATTATAAACGCAAGGCTGAGACAGCCAAAGAAAAGCTTGCCGAGTCGCAGAAAACTTTGTTTGCAACGCAGTTAACGATGGAAAATTTAAATCGTATAATTGAAAAACAAAAGTCTGAAATAGAGTATCTTCAAAGTTCTCTTCAATCGATATCTGCGACAAATATTGAGAAGGTGATGGCTCAGATAAAAAGAGAACCTGCAGAATTTAAATCTTAGCTAAAAGTTCATCGCATTCATAATTTTCCTGCAGATAAGGCAGCGCAGTTTTAAGCAGGTCGTCCGAAG